>Ga0247609_10007070_pt1 | contig 10723 bp, 1 predicted proteins | sample 172DNAGHGlowgp2_FD_193487 | JGI IMG/M metagenome (GOLD analysis project Ga0247609, IMG submission 193487) | Sheep rumen microbial communities from Palmerston North, Manawatu-Wanganui, New Zealand - 1728 DNA GHGlow gp2 | ecosystem: Host-associated > Mammals > Digestive system > Stomach > Rumen ...
AATTTAAATTTTAAAAAAATGAATATTTAAATCTTATTAAAATTTAATATGCAATTTTAAATATATAAAACAGTATTAATAAAATAATAGCTATAATATTATTAGAATTGTATTTAATGATTTGAATTCAATTCTAATCAAAAATATTTAAATTGTTTTGGAAAAGATTCTTTTAATACTAAGGAAAATTCATTATTAATTTACCTTTAATTATTACGATTCAAAAAATTATTTTTATTTATTTTAAGAGAAAATCTTTATCTTTCTCATCATCTTCAATAATATTTACATTTTCTATAGTATTATTAATTTTATTTTCATCTTCTTCTATTAAATTTTCTTCATTATTTAAATTTTCTTCGTTTGAATTCCCTTTTTCAGAACTAATTTGATTATTCTCACTTTTGTTACTTTTTTCATTTTTTGAACTTGAATATTCTTTTCTACTAATTGAATTTTCATTTTTATTAATACTACTACTTCTGTCATCATTATTACTGTCACTTCTACTTTTGCTTCCATCATTCTGACTATCAGAAGAGGATTTACTTAAAGAGCTAAATATTTGAGTTCCAGAAGCTTTTTCAGTATTTGTTTCTCCTAAATGTTGCAAAAATTCTGTCCTTTCTTTATAATGACTTATAAAAACTTTTAAATATAAATAAGATAGTTTATAAAATAAATGCGCAGTCATAGGATTAAAAATAATCAAAGTATCCTTTTTATTTTGTGTTGCTTGATTCTTCTTTCTCTTATTAATACTTTTATTAATCATATTTGCAATTTTTTTTTGAATTTTTCTTTCTTTTTTAAAAATTAAATTATTTTTAGGACTTGTTCTATCAATCATTGACCCCATTTGCTTATAAAGAAGTTTAAAAATAACATCATGATAATATACATAATCTTCCTCATCATTATATAATTTTAATTCCAAAATATATTTTTTAATATATTCTATTTTACCTTTATCAGGAAAGTTTAACTTTCTCCAATTTAACTCTGAGAAAAATTGAGTAAGAAGAATCTTTTTTATTCTAAATCCTTCATCTTCATCTGTTGAAAATTTATTCCAAGCATTATTAAAATCTGTCAAAAAAGAATTAAATTTTTCAATTGGATTATATTTTTTATCTCTAAATTCATCGTATTGCTGTAAAGTTACCATAAGTAGAAGATTTAATAATATAATGGCTGAAACAAAATTGCTTAGAACAAAAAAAGCTATAGAATATCCTTCTCCTCTACCATCACTAGTATATGCCATTTCATTCATAATACTATTCCAATTTTCCCCTGTGGCACACCTAAAAATTAGTAAATAGGAATTATAAAAATTATCAAAATTATAATATTCATTTATATAAACAAATTTATCTTTGAAATTTTCATATGTATTTCCATCATAAAGATAGCATCCAATTAAAGCTAAAATACTATATATCAATATCATCAAAGTTAATATATTTATTAATGAATCAAAGGACCATTGAAGCGTTTGGATTAATTTTTCAAGCCCTTTTAAAGCTTTGACTAATCTAATGACTCTGGAAACTCTTAAAACTTTCAAAACTCGAATAATTTGGAAAGTTTTTAAAAAGCTTGAATCAATTCCATCTATATCTGCAACTATCCAATCTACTATTGATATAATTACTATAAAAAAATCAAATTTATTCCAAGAAATATGAAAGTATGGCCTTATTCCATAGGCAACTAATTTAACAAAACATTCAAGCATAAAAATAGAAGTAAATAAATAATTACAAAATTTAAGAAAATTACTTAATTTTTCAGAGCATCCTTCATATGTTAAAGACATTATGATCATATTAAGGAATATTAATATTATTATAACATTTTCAAAAATTTCATTATCAACTATTTCCCTTAAATAATATCTAAATGTCCCATTCATTGGCTTATTCCATATTAAATAATTACTTTGAGCTCCAATTATTTGTGATAAAAAATCAAAATATTTTGGTGCTTTTTTATCATCTTTGGATATTTCTTGTTCTTTTTTATAAGCTTCATTAAAATATTTAAACATTATGCCAGTAAATAAATTCAAAAAGAAATATGCTACAACTAAATTAAATATAATAAAATAAATTCCAAAATATTCATTATAAATTCTGTATGAATTCATAATTTCTGGCCAATCTTCCATAGTTGAAAGAATGTAGGATGTAATTATAGAAGTTATTATATTTGAATATTTAAATGGTGGGCCTGTATCCATAATACCATTAAATTTATTATCACAAAAAGAAGAAATTGAAGGCATATCATTTTTTATTTCATAAGTAGCCAATAAATTATTAAATGAATCTGTCGCTAAATTGAAGGTGCCATTTGATTTAAGAATATAGCAATTGTGAAAATAAGAATAAAATAAAGATATTCCTACAGTACTAAACATAAATAAGACAACTAATAAAATAAATAATGCATTAATTATGGGGAATATTGAGTCAAATAAAGATGTAATTATGAGTTTTAATTTATTTTTATGTGAAATAAATCTTAATGGTCTTAATGCTCTTAATAATCTTAAAGCTTTTAGAAATTCAACAGAAGTGCCACTGTTATTATACAAAAAATATTTTTGAGAAATATTATGGAATTCTATGAAAGAACAACAAACAATGATAGCATCTATTTTATTCCAGTTGTCTTGTAAATATGTTCCTTCATCAATAGCAAACCCTAAAGCACATATTTTTAATGCTGCTTCTATTAAAAAAATAATATTAAAAATTGCATCACATATATCAAAAAACAATACAGATGAATATCCATTTATAAATGTGTCTAGCACTAATCTAATTGTTGATAATGTTATTATTAATAAAATAAAATTATCAAACCATTTTTTATTAATTAATTCCATACAAAAAATACGAAAACTACTACTTTGTGGAATAAAAAACAAAGAATTTTCACATTCATTATTTTTAAACAATTTATTAATTTTTTGCCATTCTCTTTTTCTTTGATCACTTCCAATATAATTACTAAAATCTCCATTATTAACTTCATTATAGCTTTGAGAAAAAATATTTATATTTTCCTCATCTTCTTCTTCTATAATATTTACATTATTACTTATTATAGAATTAGCTAAATTAATATTTGAAAATGAATATTTTGACATTTCCCTTGAATTTGAAAATATACCAGAATTACTATATTTACCACTTAATATATATCTATCTATTGTTTTTCTTTGAGCATGAATTTTTCCTAAATTTTTATCTGTTACTTTATTTTTTATAATGAATAAATAATCTGGAAGACTAGCAAGCCTTTCAATTTTTTCATCGTCATTCAAATCATCTTCTTCTTCATTTTCATTTTCCCCAAAAGATTGAACTAATATTGATATAAATAAGTTAAATAAAATGTAATTTCCTAAAAAAATCCATGTGACAAAATAAATAAAACATAAATGATTTAAAGGCCATATTTGAATAAAAATTTCATCCCAATTTTGCAAAGTCAATATTTGATAAGTTGTATAAAAACCTTCTAAAAAAGATTGATAATGTCTATTACCACTAAGTAAAGACATTCCTAATAATTCAAATATTAAAATAAACATTACAAGTATGCAAATAATATAAGAAACACTGGTTAATGCTTTCTTAATTGATACAATTATAAGTCTCATTGATTTTAATTTTCTTAATATTTTTGCTAATCTTACAACACGAAAAATCCTAAAAACTCTTAAAAAGGATAATTGAGAACTAAATGACTTTTTTGAGCCAACAACTTCATCATTAACATTACTATTTGGAGTGGCCATATCTAATACTGCAAAACTAATAATAATTGTATCTAAATATGTAAAAGCATCAGAATAATAAACCAAAGGACTTAAACCAATAAATTTAACAAAATATTCAAAAATAAAAATTGCATTAAAAACATAATTACATATATTTAATTTATTTAATAACTCTGGCTTTAAAATATTACCATCAAGAGCTAATAAAATTGAATTTAAAAAAACAAAAATTATAATTGCATAATCAAAATACTCATTTTTGGATAATACATAAAAAGCATATCTTATTTTTTGTAGGTTTTTTATATATCTATTTTCATGCCAAATAATCATATTAAAATCTTCCAAAGAATTTATTATAGTGTTCCACTTTTTTCTATTTGAATCAATATCTGAATGACATAAAACTTCTTCTCCACTCCATTTTACGTACATACATGAATTTGTTTTGTAATCAAAAATTTTAATTTTTTCCACTTCATTTTTGACATTTAATCTATTATACTTTTTTCTATTACTTTCTCTAATATTATTAATATATTCTTCTCTTTTTTTACTATCAATAAAATTGAAATATAATTTTTCTTCTTCAAAAAAATAGTGAGTCAAAGTTAGATAATTAAAATCATCAATTTTTTTATATATTTTTTCAAATACATTTCTTTTAAGCCTAATTTCATCTTGAATTATTATACTTTCATTATGAATTGGGCACATCATTAAAGAACCTTCACTTCTAATTTTAGTTGAAATGCTTCTGCCACTATGAGACTTATAAGAATTTAATTGCATTTTATTTGTTCCTACTGTACTTATATAATATGAATCTGGCCTACAATTTAAAACTCCTGGATTGAATTCCTTTTTCAAGATATATTTTCCAAAATCTCTAAGTCTATTTGGAATCAAAGCTAACACATTTAATGGAAGATATTTTAAATTTATTGTTAAAAATGACAATTCATTATCTTTATATTCATAATCATTATAATGCATATACTTATATTTTTTTAAATTAAGCTTTTTATCATTAAAAACAAAATAAGCTTCTAATCTTTCTGGTAAAGCTTTCCTTGAGATAAATTTATTTTTATTTTTTAAAACTTCATTTTCCCAATGATCTATTCGGAAATTATCTTTTACTTTTAAATCTTTGTCATGAATATTATACAAGTAATTCATATAATATTTTTTACCTCTTAAATTAGAAGGAATAAGTTCTTGTTTTACAGTTAAAGGATCTGTATATAATTTATTTTCTTCTTTAACTAAATTTTTATTAGAATTCTCTGTAGGATATTTATATTTATTTTTATCAATACTTTTTGCCTTAAAAATAAAGCAATTTTTTGATTTTTTAACCTTATTATTAAATGTAGAGCTTTTATTTAATTGGTTTTGATTTTTTTCATTAATACTGTTTACATTTCTAATTGTTTGATTTTTTTTTTTAGATAGATTCAAAGATTTATTGAATTTTATTATATTTTTATCGCTTTCCTTAATAGTTTCAAGTTTATTATTACTCATTGATTTTAAATTAAGTAATTTAAAAGTTTTTTGTTTATTTATTAAAGGCATATCAGAATTTTTATCACTTTTATTTAAATTTGGATTTTGATTAATTGAAATTTTCCTTTGTTCTCCATCTTTATCATAATTATTTGAAATTTCAATTTCCTTATCAAAAGAAACATTATTCTTTAAATCTTGTTCTGCATTATTTTCAGCTGGTCTTAAATTTTTACAATAATTTTTTTCTTTTATAATACCACTTACATTTAGATCCATATCTTTTCTAATTCTTATTTTTCTTTTATTAACATATAATTGCTCATCTAAATTTTTATTTGTTTCTTCATAAAATTTTTTTAACTCTAAAGTCGTCAAATTAATATTTGTGTTAATACTTTGTCTATCAAAAACTTCTGCTCTTATTTTCTGTGTTAATTTATTAGAATCTAAATTTTTTTTAATATTTTCATGAATTAGATATTCATTTCCTAAAATTTTTTTTTCATTTATATTGCTTGGAAGTAATTCATTATCTTCAACTGATATATCATCATTTCGACTTAAAAATGTTTCCTCACTTAAAAAATGTAGGCTATCATCAGTTTTATTATTTTTATCATTTTTATTATTATCTACTAATAAATCATCTAAATCCTTTATTTCCTTTTGAAATTGAACATACTCCAAAAACCCAAGAAATGATTTTCTTTTGTCTTTATTAAGAAATTCATTGTCTTTTTCTAATTCTTTTTTGATATATTTTTTTAAATTAAATCTTATGTTTTCATCACTAAATTTTTGGTCATCATCATATTTTGTTATGAAATTTAATATAGAATGAGGCTTCTTAAATTTTGTTTTTACTGATATACTGCCATTTATTTCATAATTTTTAGTTTCTATAATGCTTTTATTATCAAAGGAACTTTCTTTTAAATTATGAAAATTTCCTAATTCAATATTTTCTAAATTTGCGCTATTTCTTTTTTCAACTACAAAAAGATTATTCTTGAATATGTCATCATCAAAACTTAAATTATTTACATGATGCATACAATCGTCATCAGTTAAATTTGATAAAAATATATTATCATTTCTCGGTTTAATAGTATGAATTTTTTTATTTTTTAATTTATTAGCGTTGCTATCATCTTGAGGATTTTCAGAAAGACTTGATAATGAAAGGTCATCTATAAACGATATTTCTTTATTTAAAACTGCTTCATTATTTTGGAAATTATCTTCCACTCTATTTTTTAATATTCCACTTCTTTTATTTATTCTACTTCTTTCATTTTTACTAATATAAGAAAAACTTTGTTCATAATCTCTTAATCTGGTAAATTTTCTTCTTTTTTGAATCATATTTGCTCTTTTCTCTTCTTTCATTTTGTTAAATTTAGCTAATTCTTTTTCGAAGTCAGTGTCTTCAAAAAAAGATATTTGATTTATTTTTTCAGTCTCTTTATTATTTTCCATATTTATTTTAATATCTTTTTCTTCTTTTCTCCTTTTAAAATTGTTATCTATATTATTAATTCTGTCATAAATATATTTTTTTGCTTTATCAATTGAATCATTTATTATATTATTATCTATTTTATCCATGATTCTCTGAATATTAGACAAATTTAAACTTACATTTATTTGCTTTAAATTTTTACTTATTTTATTATTAGAACTATTCTTTTGTTTATCTATACTTATACTTCCATTATTATTAATAATATTAATTGCTGATGTTTTGAATTTGTCATTTACTCTAGATTCATTATTTTTACTTTCTTCTCTTTTATTTATGGTCATTTGACGTTTTAAAGTATTTTTATTTCTAAAAATAGCTTTAGATTTATCCATTTCTTTTGTTTTTTGTTTAATTAATTCATCTATTTCTCTTTGTTGCCTTTTAATATCAGCACATAAACTCTTTTCTTCGTTTGCAATTCTTATTTTTTCAAGATATAACTCCTCTGGATTGTTATTAGCCATTATATATATATCTTTAACAGTAGAATAGACCATAGGAATATCCCTTTTATTTTTCTGAATATGAAATGCTTCTTCATTTACTTTATCATATAATTCTTTTAAGCTTTCATCACTTTTTTTGTTATTTTGGATTTTTAGCTTTTTATATTTTTCTTTTTTTTCTTGTTTTTGCTTTTCTTTTATATCATATTTACTTTGTATTAATTTAAAAAAACTTAATCTTTCATTAAGCATTTTCCTATTTTTTTCAATATGCTCAAATTCTGAATTTGTGACAGCCAAAAATAAATTAATTAAATAAAAAGAACCTATATAAACAAAAGCATGAAAATATATAAAAATAATAATAGGATTTATATATATCTTATCCTTGAAAGTTCTTGAAACATAATTAAATATATAACTCCATCCTTCTAAAGTTACCATCAGAAAAACTGTAATAAATGAAGTTCCAATATTATCAAAATTAATTGCCCCAGAATTAGGATTTAAATATCCTTTTGCACATATATAATTATTTCCATAAGAATTTAAATATTCACAATTTGAATCAAAAGAACACATATATTTTTCATCACTAATTGAACTAAAATAGCCATAATTTAAATTCATACATCTCCTAAAAAAAAGTCCTTGCCACATTTGCAATCCTGCTATGGCAAAAAATAAAAAGAATGCAAATAAAATGATAACTGTTTCTCCAAGATGTCCTACTGATGCTAATAATGCTAATACTAATTTTTTTAAACCTTTAAATCTTTTAACAGTTTTTAAAGGCCTTAAAATTCTAAAGGCTTTTAAGCCTGATAATCCTGAAATTTTTGTTCCACCCATTGCTTTTTCTAAAATGAAAGAAATAAATCCAATTATAACAACTAAAAAATCTAATATATTCCAATAGTCTTTAATATATGCATCTTCTGCAGAATAAAATGTAAATGTAATTATTTTTAGAATTGCTTCAAATCCATAAAATATTAAAAAATAATTATCTGTTCTATTTTCAATATTATTTGAAGATGTTGGATCACTAATAAAAATTAATATACTATTAACTATAATTAATAATAAAGAAAGATTATCAAATATCCAATTATCTACAAAATATCTGCAAAAATATCTTAAATAAACAAAAAATGTATTTACTTTTTTCCTTTGCTCAAGACAAAAACAATAATCAAAATACCTTCTTATTAATTCTTCCTTTCTTAAAGATTTGAAATCTATTATTTCTTGTGCACTTATATCTTCTGAACTTTCAATTGAAAATCTGGGAATTTTTATATCTTTTTCTTTTTCAAAATAAATATTTAACAATCTTCCTTTATTATAAAATTCTTCAGTTATATCTAAAGTTAATCCAATTTTCTTTTTTTCTACTCTTTTAAGGTCTTTATATTGTTTATTTAAGTTATTTATTTCTTCTTGAAGTTCATCTGTATGTAAACCCTTTAATTCCAAAACATCTTTTAATTTTCTCTTTTCAATTAATTTTCTTTTAATATCCAATTTATTCATTTCTATGTTGATTTTCTCAACTTCTTCATCTTTTATATTTTTGACATCATAATCAAATACTTCATTTTTTAAAAATTGCTCCTTATAAATAATATCATATTCAACTAAATTATTTTTATTATTATAATTAATTTCTTGGTTAGCATTATTATCATTCAATTGAATTAAATTATCATTAATATAACTAATATCTTCTTCTTCTTCCTCATCTACGCTCTCCTCTTCTTCTGTTTCATCACTCTCATCTTCTTCTTCTTCTTCTCCTTTATGTTCTTCATTTATTTCTTTTTTTTCTAATTTTTCTGATACTAATATAATATCTTTTTTATTTTCATTTGCATCATTATCATTTTTTATGGGGTTATCACTTTTTTTTGATTTATAGTTTAATCCACTTAATTTTGAGTTTACTCTCATTGTTTTTTTACTATCTGCTTTTTCTAATTTTTTTGACTGAATAGTTTTGATAGAATTTTTAGTCAAACTTTGCTCAGAATCTTTTTTTGATTTCGATGATAATTCTTTACTTTCTTCACTATTAATGCTATAGAGTTCATCTTTATTATTATCTTTCAATTCATTAATGATTACATTACTACTTCCATTATCATTACTAGATAAGGCTTCAGATAAAGATCCTTTATCTTTATTTTTATTTTGCTTTAAAGAGCCTATTTCACTAGGTGATTGACCTGAAAAAAAACTTGAATCTTTATCTGATTGGATATTATTTGACTTTATTTGACTTAATCCTTCATCATTAATATTATTTTTTGTTTTAAATAAATTAATTTCTTTTTGCAATTTTTTTTTTTTTTCATTTATTTTAGATAAATATTCCTCTTCCTTTCTTTTTAAATTATTTAATTTTATTAATTTTTTCTTTAAATCATTAGTATTGCCGCTGATATTTGAGTATTGTTTTAATTTTTCTTTTTCCTTTTCCTTTCCTTTTTCTTTTTCTTTTTCTTTTTCTTTTTCTTTTTCTTTCTCTTTTTCTTTCTCTTTTTCTTTTTCTTTTTCTATTTTTGCCAATAAAAATTCAACTCCACTTTTTTTTTGATTTCCACTTTTTTTAGTGATTAATTCAACTTTTATATTTTTATTATTGTGTATTTTGAATTTTTGTACCTTTTTTTTACTAGTAGTATGTGGTGATAATAAAACACTATCATTTAATATTTCTTTGTTACTTTTCATTATTGGGTCCTTATTATTACTATTTAAAAACTGAAATAGTTTTTTATAATTTTTTTTAAGATATAATTCCTTGATATATTTCCTTAATTTTGGAATAAAATTAATCGTTGCCTTCCTATAGCTTATTGAATTTCTTTTTCGTTTTAATTTTTTCAAAAATTTCCTAAGTATCAGATGAATTTCTATTGATTCTATTAAAGAGAATGCTTTTTGAATTTTTGAAATTATTTCAGGAAATTCTTTTATATTCTTTTTTTTCTTATTAATATTTTCTAATATATTTCCTCCTTCCTTTTTAAGAATAACCAACCTTATCATTTTTGATTCTATATCTTCATCTTCATAATTCATTAAAGAATCATCATCTTTTATTCTAAATTCACTATAACTTCTTATATTTAACTCCTTTTCTATTTCTGATTGGGTTTTTATTAATTTTCTTTCTTTACTAATAGAGCTTCCATTATTTTTTTTTAGTTCTGCATTTATGTCAAATAAAGTTCTTCTCCTCATTATTATTTATTATTATTTATTTCTTTTTATAAATAAGAGCTTTATTTTTATTTTCAAAATTACAAAAAAAATTATAATTTTATAATTGGGGATTGGGGATTGGGGATTGGGGATTGGGGATTGGGGATTGGGCCCAATCCCCAATCCCCAATCCCCCATCCCCAATCCCCCATCCCCACCCCAAACTTTAAA
>Ga0247609_10007071_pt1 | contig 10723 bp, 9 predicted proteins | sample 172DNAGHGlowgp2_FD_193487 | JGI IMG/M metagenome (GOLD analysis project Ga0247609, IMG submission 193487) | Sheep rumen microbial communities from Palmerston North, Manawatu-Wanganui, New Zealand - 1728 DNA GHGlow gp2 | ecosystem: Host-associated > Mammals > Digestive system > Stomach > Rumen ...
GGCGTTGCTGATGCCAGGGATGGTGGTGTCGGAGGGGCGGCTGCCAAAGGTGGAGTATGACTTTGCGGTGCTGGCAGGCGGCGAGCGGGTGGTGCTGACCAACCTGCTGACAGGCATCGACGCGGCCGGGACACAGGAGTTGACCATCGGGTGCAACGATGATTTGCGACAACTGCTGTGCAGCAGCAGCCGCAACCCGCAGCTGATGCCCGGCGACAGGGTGCGGTTCTACCGCTTTGAGCAACGGATGGAGGGCGACTGTCCGACGGTGAAGATGACCTGCTGCGAAATGACGTTAGACAACGACCCGCGGCACATCCCAGGGTTGAGGGGCTGGCAGTTCCTCACGCACGAGGGGCGGCTGGCCATAGGCGGCGCCGACGACGAGAGTACGGGCTGGGCAGTAGTGCTTTTCGGCGAGCGGGAGCAGAGCGCGTCGACTCAGCAGGTGGTCACCACCTGCCAGTTGTATAATCTCTACACCACAGACAAGGCTTTGGCCGATGCCGCTGAGAGCTACGGCAACGTGCAGCAGCCCGGCATGCTGACCCCCAATACCTATGGCCGGCAACGAAACTGAGCAGACAGTCGCACGGAGGGGCAGGCCAGCGGATTTCTGTAATTGGGGTAGATGGTTCAGTAAAAGAGGTAGTCACGGGTGAGATAATATTCGTATCTTTGCAAAGTGTAAAGAAACGGTCAACTTCGTTTCAACAAATTAATAATGAACATACAAATGATGACAATCTGGGCAACAGGGATTCTGGCGACACTGCTGGCCGTGGGCTGCGGACGCGAAGACCGCCCTCCCACGCCGGCCGGCAGTGAGCTGCCTGCGGTCAGCATGGTGGTGGCGGGGCAGTCGTTTCCCGTCGCCCTGCACGACAACACCACGGCCGAAGCGTTCTGCAAGCTGCTACCGCTGACCATCGAGATGAACGAGCTGAACGGCAACGAGAAGTACCACTATCTCTCCAGCCCGCTGCCCACCAACAGCACACGGCCCGACACCATCCATGCTGGCGACATCATGCTTTATGGCGACGACTGCATTGTGGTGTTCTACAAAACTTTCGCCACCCGATATGCCTACTCGCCCATCGGCCACACGGAGTGCACGGCGGCACTGACAGAGGCCCTCGGGGAGGGCGGCGCGACCGTCACTTTCACAAAATAACAGCTGAAATCAATCAATCAACAATACTAAATGAAAGGAAAAATGATAATGGCATGCCTCGTTGCCGGAATGATGGCGGCATGCACCGCGAACGAACCGAAACAAGTAAACGAAAAGGATATGGCAAAATTGGAATTGACACAGGAGTGGGACAAGACTTTCCCGCTCAGCGACAAGGTGGAGCACCGCAAAGTGACGTTCCACAACCGCTATGGCATAGAACTGGCGGCAGACATGTACACCCCCAAGGGCCTTGAAGGGAAGCTGGCGGCCATAGCCGTGAGCGGCCCCTTTGGCGCCGTGAAGGAGCAGAGCAGCGGCCTCTATGCCCAGCACATGGCCGAACGCGGGTTCATCGCCCTGGCTTTCGACCCCTCGTTCACGGGCGAGAGCGGCGGCGAGCCCCGTCGCATGGCCAGCCCCGACATCAACACTGAGGATTTTCTGGCCGCGGTTGATTTTCTGTCGGTGCAGGAGAATGTGGACCCCAATCGCATCGGCATCTTGGGCATCTGCGGTTTCGGCGGCATGGCAGTCAACGCTGCTGCCCTCGACCCGCGCATCCGCGCCACGGTGGCTATGACGATGTATGACATGAGCAAGGTGGCACGCGAGGGCTATTTCGGCAGCACCGACAACCCCGAAGCACGCGACGCGCAGCGCCAAGCCTGGGCCGAACAGCGCACGGAAGATTACCGCACCGGCACCTATAAGCGCGGCGGCGGAGTGGTGGACCCCCTGCCTGAGGATGCCCCTTGGTTTGTGAAGGACTATCACGCCTACTACAAATGCCCGCGGGGATACCACGAACGCAGCGGCAACAGCACCGACGGCTGGAATGTGACGGGCACGATGTCGTTCCTGAACCAGCCCCTGCTGGACATGGCCGCCGAGATTAAGAGCCCTGTGCTGCTCGTGCATGGAGAGAAGGCACACAGCCGTTATTTCAGCGAGTATGCTTTCGAAAAGATGACCGGCAAGCATGTGGAGGGCCAGAGCGCCACGGTGGGCAACAAGGAATTGATGATCATACCTGGAGCATCGCACGTGGACCTTTACGACGACGTGGCGGGAGTCATCCCCTACGACAAGCTGGAACAGTTCTTCAAGCAGAACCTCCAGAGCCGTTAGCCCTGCTGGAAGGCTGAGGGCGTAATGCCGAAATGATTTTTGAACTGACGGGTGAAATGCTGCGGATGCTCATAGCCGAGTAGTTCGGCGGTTTCGGCCACGGTGTGACCCCCGATGAGCAGAGTCTGCGCACGCTGCATCACGAAGCGGCGGATGGCCTTTGTGGCGCTTTCACCCGTCAGTTGGCGTATCAGGTCGCCAAAGTAGTTGGGCGAGAAGCACAGCTCCTGTGCGCAGTATTTGACCGAAGGGAGGCCCTGCTCGCGATAGCGCTCGTCGGCATAATAGCGATGGAGCAGCCTTTCGAGACGGCTGAGCAGACCCGACTGCGAGGGGAGGGCGGTGGCCAACTGGCGCGAATAATAGCGACCGATGAGCTCAAGAAGAAGGGCTATGTGGGCGGCGATGATGTTGTCGGTGTGGTCGTCGGCGGGGAGGCGCAGTTCGGCACGTATGGCCTTGAAGAGGCCGGCCACGGTGTCGCGCTCGGCATCGGTCAACAGGAGAGCCTCACTGGTGCTGTAAGCGAAGTAGGTGTAGCGGTGCATGCGGCGGCCCAGCTCGCGACCCGCCAGCAAGGCGGGGTCGAAGAGGAAGGCCCACCCCTTGGAGCTGTGCGGGAGGCCGTCGTCGGTCTTGCCGCCTATCTGTCCGGGGGCAACGCACATAAGCGCATGGTGGGCAAGGTCGTAGTTGATCATACCGTAGGTCAGCCCTTCGGTCACCTCGTCGGCCAGGAATATGCCGTAGACATCGTATCGGTTGAGGCTGTGGCGGAAATGCTCCAGCTCGTCGTAGTGTATCACACTCACATGCCGATGCAGCACCTCAGCCCCCTGATAGCGGGCGTAATCGTTGACTGTATGTACGTTAAGCACTTGGTTCATATCCTACTCTTTGCTGCAAAGATACGACTTTTTTTGCAAAAAAGGGGGCTGTCACTGTCAGATGGCAACGGTTTTGCCATGACTGTGAATGACCCTTGGCGCGAACGAGTCGGCATTGTGCCAACAAGACGCTATGATGCACCACTGGCGCTGAATCTGTAAACTGGGTACTAATCTCAGCAGTTCGGGTAGGTGGGGAATGAAATTATGGTTGTATTTTTGCATTTGGAAATTTGAAAGATTGGGAATTAATAATAACATTAAATATCAAAATATTATGAACGAAGAGAAGATTGCATTGGGCACCTGGGCATGGGGTTCGGGAGCTTTTGGGGGCGACACGGTATATGGCGTCAGCACCAACGAGGAGAATCTGCAGCCGGTGTTTGATGCCGCGGTGCGCAGCGGACTGCGCCTGTGGGACACCGCAACGGTGTATGGAATGGGTGAGTCTGAGCGTATCCTTGGCACACTGATGCGCCGCGTTCCGCGCGAGGAGGTGCTGGTGTCGACCAAGTTCACACCGCAGCTGGCCGAGATGTATGACAACAGTGTGGAGCGTATGGCCGAGGCCTCGATGAAACGTATGGGGATAGACTATATCGACGTGTACTGGATTCACAACCCGATGGATGTGGAACGCTGGACCCCGGGGCTGATACCGCTGCTGCAGTCGGGCAAGGTGAAGCGTGTGGGCGTATCAAACCACGACATCAATGAGATTAGGCGCGCCAACGAGATATTGGGCGAAGCCGGATTCAAGGTGAGTGCGGTGCAGAACCACTATTCGCTGCTTTACCGCTCGAGCGAGCGCGGGGGAGTGCTGGACTACTGCCACCGGAACGGCATCGAGTTCTGGTCGTACATGGTGCTGGAGCAGGGTGCCCTGACGGGCAAGTTCTCGCCGGAGAACCCCATGCCGGCCGAGAGCGATCGCGGACGCAAATACAATCCGGTGCTGCCACAGCTGAAGGCATTGACTAACGAGATGAGCGCTATCGGGCAGAGGCACAATGCCTCATGCTCGCAGGTAGGCATTGCCTGGGCTGTGGCCAAAGGCACGATGCCCATTGTTGGAGCCACAAAGGAACACCACGTGACCGAGGCTGCTGAAGCTGCCAAAATAGTGCTGACCACCGAAGAGGTGCAACACCTTGAATCCCTCGCCGATGCCACCGGCATCGACACCCGTGGGGACTGGGAACACACGATGGAGAATTAATGGAATAAAAATACATCAGTCAGATGAAGAAGAATATAGGAAACAAATTGGCACTCTACCCCACACCGGCCACAGTGGTGGGTACCATGGGCGAAGACGGAAAAGTGAACTGGATGCTGGTGGCCCATGTGGGCATAGTAAGCCACTCCAAACTGCTGCTGAGCGTACATTCGGCACACTATAGTGTGAAGGCTATAGATTTTGGACCAAGCCTGCCTGGATCTTGTTTTCAACCACGAGGACACCCCATCGGACAACGCCCAACCACTTGTCGACCGCATCAACCAACTGCATGGCACGCACACAGTGGAGTATGCCGAACAGATTGGACTTGGCACACGCCAGTATACTCTTGTCAAAATTGATTGAATGCAACATCACCTTTTAATATCAACATAACAATGAAACGCATAGCAACAATAGTATGCATGGTGGCAGTGCTGATGGGCAGCACCGCCTATGCACAAAACGGAAAGGAGAAAAAGGAAATGAAACGTACGCTTGTGGCCTACTTCTCGGCCACTGGAACCACCAAGGCCGCAGCCCAAAAACTGGCAAAAGAGAAAGGTGCCGACCTATTCGAGATCACTCCCGCAGTACCCTACACCTCGGCCGACCTCGACTGGCGCGACAAGCAGTCCCGCTCGACCAAGGAGATGCAGGACAAGGCATCGCGTCCAGCCATCAAAAACACCTGTAATAACATAGCCGAATACGACACCGTATGGATTGGCTTCCCCATTTGGTGGTACACCGCACCGACCATCATCAACACCTTTATCGAGGCCCACAACCTGAGCGGCAAGGTACTCTGCGTGTTTGCAACCAGCGGTGGCAGCGGGGTTAAAGGCTCGGCCAAAGATCTGCAGAAAGCCTACCCCCAGTACACATGGGGCGAGAGCCGCCTGATGAACTGATCTAAAGCCACGGCTTCACCCTTAGCCTCAGGGCGTGACGGAGATGCAAACGCACTCTGCCGCGCCTTTTCTTGTAACCTAAGCAGCAGTTACACAAATCAAACAATATTATTCTTGTCGGTATCGGCAAAAGATTGTATCTTTGCAAAGTTATTTGAAGTAAAAACTCACCGATAAAAAATAAGAATAATGAAAAAAACACTCACCATTGCGCTCGCCGCCCTTTTGCTGACAGCATGTGCAAACAACGAAGAGAAACTAAAACAGCGTGCCGAAGAGCTGTGCCGCCACATCCCTGACCACGAGCTTCGGGAAGAGGCGCGCGACTACATGACGGCAGACTTCTATGCCGTATTGGACACCATGTTCAACCACCTGCCCGAATTCGAGGCCATGGACCACGAATGGCTATACTACTTCGTCACCGGCAACGGTGGCACGATGGCCGACTACACAGTCACATCTGTTGAACCAACCGACGAAGACCACGCTGTGGCCACCATCTGCGTCCGGCAAAAGTGGGAGGACGGTTCCTTCGACTCTACCACCGACATCGAAGAGCACAAGCTCTATATGGAACGGGTGGAGGGCCAATGGCTGATGTGCGACTTCGATGGCCACAAGGCCGACTGCATCCGCCATATTGCCATCAACCACCGCGAAGAGGCTGTGCGCGACGCCATCAGCGACTACCTCGTTACCGAGATAGGCGAACACTACCTGAAAGGCGAAATCTGCATCCCCATGCAGATAATGGTGCATGAAGAGGACGGACTCTTTATGGGCGACTTCTGGGTATTCTGGTATACACCAAGCGGCGACACACTGAAGTGTGTCTCAGGCGGCAACCACTCTGGCTGTATGACCCTGAGCAAGGATGGCGGCAAGTATCGGGTAACCTCGTTCAACCAGACTGTAGACGGTGCAGGCAACGACGCCAGCGCCCGACGCATCTTCGGCGACTACTACGACATATACCAGAATATCCGCTCCAACGAGCGACTCCGCGAAGCTGTCCGCCAAGGGCAACTCAGCTACTATGTCAAACGCCACAACCTCCCCTACCGCTACTATCAAGACTACGGCTGGCCCGCTGTGGAAATTGAACGATAACTTGCCTGCATAATGGAATGTGAGAATGCGTGAATGTGTTAACCGGTTAGTTAACACATTCACGCATTCTCGCAATTATCCAATCACTTCTTGACTATCTTAGTAAGACAAACTGCATTAGGCAGCCTGATTTGCAACAGGTAAGTACCCGCTGGCAAATGTGAGATATCGAGTTGTGATGACCCTTGAAGGGTTGCAACATGACGCCCCATATTGTCGTACACACCTATACCCAGCACCCTGTCGGCATCGATAGTAAACTGCCCGGATGTGGGGTTGGGAAATACGCCTACCGCACCCGCAAACGCCTGAGTGGGGATAGACTGGTGCCCATTCTCAAAGGTGAGGACAAGCACTACAGTGCTGTCGCACCCCTGGGCGGTGGAGAAATACTGCACATAAGTACCCGGAAGTGCATATGTAGAATCGTTCCAAAGGTAACTGTCGGCCGAAATGGAATCGTAGATTGTATCAACAACCGAATGGTTGACTATCAAGTGGTGCACAGTCATGGAGTCGCATCCATTAACGGTGGCAAGCGTCTCGGAAAAGTCAGCTGTAGCGGTATACGTTGTGCCGAGCCATGATACGGAGTCGCAGCCCACAATGGAATCCTCCATAAAAGACGACCGGTACACCGTGAGATGGAGCAACACAAGGGAATCACAACCAAAAGCACTCTGTAAGGATAATTCTCCCTGGGTGGAAGAGAAATAGGTGCTGTCGTTCCAAGTAATGCTGTCGCATACCACCAGACTGTCGGCAAAGGAGTATGTGGGGTGAACGGTGTAGTTTACAAATACCATGGTATCGGCATCCGAAGAGTCGACATACGCACCCGAGGCAGCCTCACTGGTATTAACCGTATCGCCCGCAATGATGTAAGAGCTGCCCACACACAAATGGTCGCTACGGAACACCGCCGGGCGGATTTCGTGGGGAAATGAAATATTGTCAATCCATGCACAGTCGCTGTTGCGGATTACGCTAACGTCCTTGGCATAAGTAAACCTAAGGGTATGGCTTCCGGCAGGGACAAGGAATGCGGCGCGGGTCCACCCCACCTCGCCCGACTCTGTAACGAGGTCGGTATTGTCGATATAGAAATGGAACTTGTCGTAATTTTCCTCAGACGACACCTTGTAATAGAAACTGATGCTGTCGGCAGTGGTAAGGGCTACAGGAACGCTGATTTCAGCCGTCTGAAGGTGGCCTATGGCAGAGGAACGCAAACAATAATTGCCGGCATAGGCTCCTGAACTGACAATTGTCCATGGGTAGTAACCCTGTGTCCACCCACCGGTATGGAACACACCACCCTCGAAGGTCTCCACGAAATTAGCTCCTATATACAAAGGGAACGTGGTGCCGGTGTGCGACTGTGTCAATGAGAGCATGAGAGGCACTTCGATACCTGACGGCAACAGGCTGTCGGCATGGATGGGGAAAGTGAAAAGAATGGCATCGCCGGGCATAAGTGAAAAAAGGGACGAGCTGTCGGCCTCGCCTGTGCCAACGGAAAGAAGGCGTGTAGGCGAGGAAAGCATCAGGCTGCAAGAATCAAGTGTAGCATGGCCATTGTTTACAAGAAGGGCGATGAGCGTGTCGCCCTGGCCCGGAAGGATATTGCCGTCGCCAACCGCGATGTCGAACGAGATGTTGGGGGCATTTAAAACCCAGCTATAGACAGCAGTATTGGGTACACTGCTCCCCGACCAAACAGTCGAAAAGGTAACAGGCAGTACCGTTCCGTCCTCAACGGATTGCCCCACAATGGCATGCCATACAACCGAAACAGAGTCGCCCGGCTGCAGACTGTCGACCGGGACACCTGCAGGATAGAAAGCAAGGGCAGTGGTGTCGGATGCAACAGCAGTGAATGAAACATTGTAAGCCGTGCTGTCACCCAGATTGACCAGCGTAAATGCCACTGGCACCGTGTCACCGGCATCGAGGGGCATCAACGCATTGGTTTCTGCCACCACAGGGTAGGCACCGCTCGGGCTGACGACCGACAGAGGGGTAAAGGAAGTGCGGTACTGTTGGGCCGAGGCAGCCAGCTCGTAACCACCCACAGGCAGGCTTGGGGGAAGTGCGAGTACCGCCACTCCCGCATTGTCGGCATAGGCCGAGGCTATCAGCGTGTGGGAAAGGGTATCGGTAAGTGCCACGTAGGCATATGGCACTGCCGAAACAGAGAGGGTCGTTGCACCCCTGACAAGAAATGAAGGGGCTGTGACAGCCATCAGCGAGGCTTGGGTAAGGTAGGGCATCACCGAAGGGTCGCCCATCAGGTGATATATCTCCCAATAATAGAGTTTGCGCGAAGAAGTGGAACCCTCGACAGCCATATTGCCCGCCATCATCACACCGCCCTGCGTAAGCACCCAGTTGCTGTAGGCTTCGCCATGGGTGTGGCACAGGCGGTCGTAGGCACCGAGGTTGGCAGCATTATACGCCATCGACATGGAGGGGCCGATGCTGCTGCGCAGGCCAACCGCCCAATAGAAATCCTCATACCAATAGGTGCTGTTGCTGCCACCTATGTAGCCCACGGCACCGCAGTAGTTGTTCTTGCGCAAAAGGGCCTCGCCAAAGCAGGTAGTATTCTCGAACTTGTTGGTCAGGCAGCAATTGCCTATCATAAGGCCAAACTTCTGGGTATTGGTCATAGTGTTGATATGCGAAGTGGTGAAATTGGGCGTACCCCAACTGGTGGCGCTGCCGTGGGCGGAATAGTTTATCCAGCCTGCCCCTTGGTTATAGTAGTTGCGTACTGTGGCTGAATTGGACGAGGCACTGCTGCCAATGACAACCCCCGGGGCGGTTGGGACAATCGAGGTGTTGTTCTTAAAATAGTGCACTTGCGAAAACCCCTGTGTGGTATTGACGTAATGGGTAGCGGCATAGTCCATGGCCGGGTCGGCGTGGCTATAGCCATAGTCGCCCGAATTGCCCCCGTCCACACCAGCGACAAGCACGGCGCGGTCGAGAAAGGAGGGGTCGGCAAAGGTGTACTGCTCGTACATGAGGGTCTTCTCAATCTGAGGGGTGAGCTGGCCGGCATTCTGTGCCGAGAAACGGCCGCAGTAGCAGTCGGGAATATTGTCACCCGCAGTCCAGCTGATGTAGTACAGGTCGGTAATATGTTCGGACGAAGTGGTGCCCGTAAAAGCGGGTACCTGCTCGTGGTCGCCGACAAGGAGCAGGAAGGTGGGGGCAGGATTGGCCGCAGTGGCATTGGTATACTGGCTTTGGACGTAGGCGGCAATGGACGTGGCTGTTGTGCCGACCGCAGCAGAGTCGGTATAAACTATGTCGGTGAGGTATCCCTTGCGGCGCTTCCATTGAACAAAGCTCTCCAGCTGTCCTCGGAACGATCCATGTGCTACAATTAAATAGCGGATAGGTGCTGTTGTTCTAACCGACTTAGGATAAATGCTGTTTAACACTCCATTATCGATAGAAAAAGCAGGGGAGTAATGACGGTTGAAGAGGGTGATTGAAGCCTCCTTGTCTGCCCCTACATAGCGGACAGCCACCACCGCATGGCGGCAGACTATGAGTTGGCCACGCACCGGGTTATACCTTACGGGCGAGAACTGGATGCGTGCCAACCTGCGGTTGCGGGCTATGCCTACCGCTTCTACGGTGGCTTCAACCTGCCCATAGAGGGCATCGGTGGCATATATCTTGGAATCGATGACTATACGTGCCGGGGTGGTGTCCGACTTGCTGCGCGAAGGCTGGGTGGGCATAAGGACAGCCCCATGCAGCTGAATGGTGTCGTAGGTGGCATTGGTCACTGTTACTTCAAAGCCCTTGCAAAGCGGCACCTCAATCAGATGTGAGAAGGTGGGCAGTGAGGGGGCTCCCACGGCTGCCGAGGGCATGTAGCCATCGAGTGCGATTGAGGTAAACTGTTGCCCGTCGATTGTGATTTCGCCAAACCGGGGGTTCGGGGTATCGAATTCAACCTGCAGGCTGTGCCAATTGTCGCGCAGCACCTGCTGTGCATGGGAGGTTAGCGTTGCCAAAAGGCAAAAGGTGATGGAAAATAAAACGGTGAGGAACTTCATCTATATGATATTTTAATTCTGTTTTTTGGTGATAAACCACCCTATCTCGGGACGGAGGGCGAAGGTGGTGGTATCCTGAGTGAGACCTACGAAGCCTGTCCAAAGGGTGAGGTCGTGTTTTTTTCTATTGATGTCGGTGAACTCCAAGGGGGCAGAGACTATCTCGGCAGGGAGGTTATAGGCACCATCGACTATAC
>Ga0247609_10007073_pt1 | contig 10721 bp, 20 predicted proteins | sample 172DNAGHGlowgp2_FD_193487 | JGI IMG/M metagenome (GOLD analysis project Ga0247609, IMG submission 193487) | Sheep rumen microbial communities from Palmerston North, Manawatu-Wanganui, New Zealand - 1728 DNA GHGlow gp2 | ecosystem: Host-associated > Mammals > Digestive system > Stomach > Rumen ...
ATCTTTTTCATTATCTAAACCTGTATCCTGTACATCTATAAATTTAAACAATTCTTTAAAGCTATCACTAATAAACAATCCTTTCACCTTAACAGTATGAAAGCTATCACCATTCTGAAATCTAATAGTATCACCTACTCTTATCTTTCTTCTCTTATCATCATATAATCTCAACTCTATCGTCTTCTTACCTTCTTTAATAAGATTAAAGTAAGGTTGCTTCAGAGTCATATTATGTTGTATACTCATTTTTATACTCCTTTTGATATATACATCGCTATTATAATATAAGAAAAATGAAAAGTAAAATACTTCAAGAACTAAATGCCTAAAGTTAAAAATTTTGTAAAACTTCTTAATTATTTTACTTCTGCTATCTAATAATATATAATCACTATCATGGAACCTAGTTACAACCATTTATTTAATAAACTAATAAGTCATATTAAACAAAAATATGACCTTAATGTCTACTATCATAATACAGACGATAACTATATAGTATTCTGCTCCTTCTATCCTGAATTTTACTCAAATCCTAAGATAATACACTTATCTGATCAATTAAAAGAAGATAAACTAATAAAAACACTAGGTATTAAGATAGTAACTATCATGCCAGCAGTATCTACATTTCTTAATATAAATATATTAGTACCTAAAGATAGATTAAATATTATATTAACATATTTTAAATTGATAGCTGACTGCTAGCTGCTGACTGCTAGCTTGTCTTCTTCTATCTTCTATCTTGTCTTGTCTACTAAACATCAATATACCCGTCCAGCCCCCACGTGTAAGGCCCAGGCTAACCCGGGCTGTATAGCCCTCCACTACCCTCCCATACAGCCCGCAGAGGTCAGAATAAGTATTATATTGATATAACCAGTCCAGTTCCTTCTAGTTCCTTCCAATACAATTCAATCTACCTCCTTTCAAGAACAGGTTTGTTATCCTAACTCGTCAGTCTTGTTCTTGATATAGCAGACAGATTCAATCTACACTTTTCTTTATACTTTACTTCTATAAAGATATATAATAGTATCATAGCAAGGACATTAAGAAAGGAGATAGATATGTCAAGTTCAGCTAAGTGGATCCGTTCCAAAGTATTCCCAGAAGTAGTATTTACAGCTTCCATTCCAAATAGATTATTAGCAGAAGAAAATGGTAGAGTCAATCTATATGGTGGTGTATGCTTAGAAAAGTCTAAACGGATGGAAAGAGGTACAAGAATTATAAAGTCCTGGTCACGTTTAGATAATGCTAAGTTGTGGTTGGAGAAGGAATACGGACTGAAGAAGTAGTCAATCTACTTCTTCTTTTTTACTTCTGTACCAGTAAAGATTATAATATCTATATAATAAATAAAGGAGTTATAGATGAAAAAAGATCTTACACAACATACAGAAGATAAAACATTAGGATTTATACTTTTAGTACCAGTAGTGGTAGGATTAGGAGCAATAATAGTATCAGTCATAACAAAGGGATTTTAAGATAATAAGGAGTTAGATATGGATAAGAATAAAGTCAATATACAGCAACAGATTGCTACTAACATACCTAACAAAATCTATTCTGGTAAAGATAACTGTTGTAGATGTGGATGTAAAGGTAAGTATTATGAACCAAAAGATAAGATGTTTAAGGCTATGTTAGATAGGTCTGTCAATAAGTTTTTAAGTGAAGATAGCACAGTAGATGTATATGGAAATTATATCAATATATCTTATGGTAATGATAGAGCATATACTATCTATTTTGAAAAAGAAGTTAAGATAGAGGAGTAAGATATGGATAAAGAATATAAGAAGAATAGAAATGTTTTATTAGGTGTTATAGGATTCTGTTATGACATTTATAATGGTAAGTATGAAACCAAGGAAGAATTTGATAATGCTGTGGTAGAAAGATTGCAAGAATTAAGAAAAACATTAGGATTGTAATATGAGTTTAGAATTGATACATCTTAGATCTGGTAAGGCAGTTTTCATTGATAGAAAACGGAATAAAATATTCAGTCAGAATATCAATCCAGAAGCACAGGAGATCTTAAATTACTTTTCAAAGATACCTGCAAACTGGTAAAAATAGTTTTACTTAAGCAAGAGTTTGGTGTATAATAGCACCAGATATCAGACAACAGGGTTTCTAGATTTGTCCAAGATTCTAGATTTTTCTCCTTTCCTTCCTTTCCTCTGTTGTCTGATTCTTTCTTTTTCAATCTTTTACTTTACTAGTATAGTAGATTATAATAGTAATATAATAAATAAAGGAGTTATAGATGAATAAGAAAACACCAGAACAGAAAAGAAAAGATGATATAGTATTTGGTCTTATCTTACTAGTACCAGTTGCATTTGTATTAGGAATTTTTATAGCAATAATAGTAGACGGTTTAATCAAGATGTTTTAACAACTAACAAAAGGAGTAGAGAATGAAAAAAGAACGTAAGTACAGTGAAAAGTTTACAGTTTATGATGGAATTGCTTGGACTGGAATCATTGGTATGTTTGTCTTTGTAGTATGCCAGTTTTAAGTTAAAAGGAGACTATTAAGTCTCCTTCTTTTATTTATTTGGGAATACCCAATCTTTAGATTCTACTATAAGTTTACTAACTTCATAGTAAGGTTCTCTAGACCATATATCCTGTTTTTCTTTAAGGGTCATATTTGGCAGTTTTCTTTCTATTTCATCTATCCTTTCTTGCAATCTTTGCATTAGAGGCATAGTACCAATAGAATCCTGCCAGTGCTTGTTAAGATAAAAACTTGGTAGAGATACTTTATGTGACATATCAAACTCCTTCAGTTCTAGTCTTAGAACTATTAGAATAGATTGATAAGATAGATTTACTTTTCAACTATATAAAGTTATAATAGAATTATATCTTAGTTAACCATAACAAGGAGATTAAAAATGGACAAAGGTTTTATAGTTTTAATTTTTCAAGATCAAGTACCAGAATATACTATAGATGCAGTTTACAAAACACATGCAGAAGCAGATAAAGCAGGTTTACAAGCAGTAGAAGAAATTCAAGAAGAAATAGAAGAAAAGAAAAAGAATAATGAACCATATGATACTGGTAATTTCTATCATAAAGTAGTAGACCTATCTAAACTTAATTAAAATAAAGCAGGAGTGCAGGATGTGGAAAGTAATAGATACTACTAAAGAATTTAAGAAATATCTAGATAACTTATCTAGGATAAGACAAGAGCTTAACAAAGAAAGGTTAAGCAAATAATCAGTTTCCTTTATGGTTGGTGGTGGAAGATAGGTGGATTAAGGTTCACCTATCTTTTTTATTTACACTAATCTGGATCCATCTGTGGAATAATCTACTAGGGTTGACGAGAGAGTCAATCTGGTCCTACGTAAAGGCCTGGGTAAGGGCGGGTCAATACAGTCTCTCTGCGGTTCAAACTGGTCCACGTGTATAGACGTTCAAAATAATACCACAGACGGTAAATGGTTTATAATAGTATCATAAATAGCAAGGGAATAAAAATAAAAATAAAAAAAGTAAGGGATTCAAATTATAGATCAAATAATACTTTACTGGTAAAATGGTTTATAATAGAATCATAGAAAATAAAAATAAAGGAGTAAATAAAAATAAAAATAAAGGTAAATCAAAATAAATCAATTATTTACTTTACCTATAAAATATATTATAATAGTATCAGAAAATAAAAAAAATAAAAAATAAAAAACCTAGTAGTACAAAATACAGGGAATCAAAATAAGTCAAACTAGGTCAAAATACAAAAATACAATACAGATCAATACTGTACAATTCATAGGACAATATTGACCTGTATTGGAAGACAAGACAGGAAAGTAATGCTCAAAATAACAACAATAAAGGAGGCTTATTATGACATTACAAGACTATGCCGAACAGGCATCTAACATTGAAGTACAAATCCGTAAACTTCAAGATAAACTTAATCCACTTAAAGAATTGTTGGTGAAGAAAGGACCTGCAAACTATATCACTTCAAATGGGATAGTACAGGTTGTTAAGACTGAGGAATCAATCTTATTCAACACTAAACAATTTAAAGAAGAAAATCCAGGTATATATCAACAATATTTTAACCAAGTCCGTAAAGGTTCAACATCGGTTAAGTTTATACTTCCTAAAGAACCCGGGGTCAATTAATGGTCATAAATGTAGGGGCGCCACAGTAGGGGCGCCTCCTATATAACAATCATTAATTTATGGGCGCCATCGATCAATAGGGGTGCCCCTAAGAACGCAACCAACTAACCAAAGGAAAAACAAATGACATATAGTAATGATAAAACAATCTATACTATCAGTATTTATGATGGTAACTTTTTAACTGATGAATGCGACTTTGAAGAAGTTGATGATTATGAACAATCTTTTACTGGAACCTTACAAGAATTTGGTGAAAGATTATCTTATGGAGACTTCTTTCAAACAGACATCAAGAAATCAATTAAAGAATTCGAATCAGATAAAACTAAACAAGGACATTTATCTGGTCGTAAATATGATTCCATCGCTTATGAAATCAAACAAAACTAACAAAGGAGGACTAGTATGTTAGATTTTATATCAATGATATGTAAGATAGTTTTCTTAGTATGTTTAACTATCTTTTTATACACAGCATTCAAATTTCCATATCCTGACTTTTATGCATTAAAAGTTATGGTATGGTGCTTAATAATCTTCGGATTAGTTATGGGAATCAAGGATACAATAAACAAATAAAACAAAGGAGCAAAACATGAAATTAAAACAAATTAAAGAAAAGATCTTTAACTTCATTGAAGAAAATCCTGAAGTCTATGATAATGATGAAGGTCAAACTGAAGAAGTTTGGGATGAATTCAATAAACTTCAAGATAAAATCTTTAATGATAATCAAACTTATTTCCAATGGGAAGTTGATAATGATACATTTGAAATTGATTCAGCATTTGATTCAGTTTTAGATTATCTTAAAGACAAAGGTAAAAAGTTGAAAGACTTTGTTATGGGATATGACAGTGAAGATCATTTCTATATCTTCATAGAAACTGAAGATTAAAATCAAACTAATACCTCCTTCATTGGAGGTATTATAATCTAACTAACCATAAACCAAAGGAGAACAACATGGCAGGATACTTATTAGAAGATATCTTCAACAAATATATGAGTTGGAGAACAGATTCTAAAGAAGTACAAAACATTGATAAGGAATCATTTAAGAAATTCATAAACAAATCAATGGATCGTACATATTATGCAGACAGTCATGAAAAATTTGCTAAGGAATTCTTGGATGTGTTTAACAATACATTTGATTCTACTGAAAAGATTGAACAAATAGTTAAACAAAATCCAGAATTTGTTAAAGAATACTTCAGGAATTGTATAGCATGTATGAAGTTTAAGGATTCATTCAAATTTCCAATGAGTTTTAGAAAGTTATTGGTCAGTCTAATTGATAAACAATATTGGATGTTAATGTTTGAAAAACCTGAAGACTTTGATGAGTTGTATGATATTATGTATTTAAGAATCAATTCAGGATCTAATACAATTGAAAGATCTCCAGAATTTAGAAAAGCAGAAGTCTTAAGACAGATTTATGATTCCAGTCCTATCCAAGATAAACTGGAAGATAAACATATAAGACAGATGACATTCAAACAAATGATGGAAATCTATATACCATTCAATATATCAAAGAAAACATTAGTTGAAATGGATGGATGGCACTATCATAAAGAGCTTGCTAAGAACCTTTACAGGGGATTAGAAAGAATCATAGATCCAGATCAATCTAGTGCACTTAAGGAATGGAATGAAGATCTTACTGAAGAAGACAAAAACTTCATTAGTAAGATGATTCTATTACATAAGAATCATAGTATTGGTGAGTTTGTTGGATATGAAGATATGGAAACAATATCATTCTTCAAGAAATTCAAATCATTGGATATCTTGGAAGCATATACATTCAAACTATCCTCCAGTACAGAATGGTGGAAAGACAAATCAGTATTAGGGAATGTCTTTGCAGTCTGGTATGCCTGTAAAAAAGGACAAGTACCTAAGTATGTAGCAAATAAGTTTGGGAAATTCAAACCATTGTTAAACCTGTATGGGTATAACTGGTCTGAAATCAAAAAGCTTATTGTTAAAGATCCTGAGGTTATAGCAGGACTTTGCTAGAAGATTTAGTTTGGACGGGATCAAACCTATTCAAACTAATACTAAGGGATGGTACTATAATATAATAGTACCATCTTAATTAACTAACCAAAACCATATAAAAAAGGAGACTAATATGGAACAAGAAAACAAAAACACATATAAACATCCAAAGAATGGTCAAAACATTCTTAAGGTAAAAAAGTTGTTGGAAAAAACAATGCAAATTCCACAACACTTAAGAGCAACACCTTTCATCTGGGGTCCTTATGGTATCGGTAAATCAGAAATGGTCCGTCAGTTTGCTGAAGAACAATGTGAAAAGTTGACTAAACAATACATTGAAGAAGGTAGACAAGATGAATTATTTGAAATTACTGATAAGAAAGGTCAAACTAGAATGGTAGCATTTGATCCAGTACCAGTTGATATTCGTTTGAGTCTTAAAGATTCAGGTGATATTCAAGGACTTCCATGCTTCACAGTGGATAAGAATGGTGTGAAAAGAACAACCTGGGCAATTCCAGATTGCTTTCCATCTAATCCTAAGTGGAAAGGAGTAATCTTCTTTGATGAATTCAATCTTGGTCAGATGAATGTTATCAATGCATGCTATCAAGTCTTGGCTGAATTCCAATTGGAAGCAATTAAATTCAATCCAGGAGTATTAGTGGTATGTGCTGGTAACTACACAGATATAGCACCAAATGCTATAGAATTACCTCAAGGTATCAATACACGAGTTAATCATATAGATATGGTGGCTGACTTAGATGTTTGGGTTGATTGGGCAATGAGTGCAGGAATCAATCCAATAGTAACTTCATTCTTGAAGAATGGCAAACCAGATTTATTCTATGATTACCAAGCAATCATGGACAATAAAAGAGAGTTGGCCAATCCTAGAGCATGGACAAGGGTATCTGCTTTCTTAGATATTCCACACTATAATGCTGAACAAGAACTGGTATCAGATGTTGGTGGAATCATTGGAGAAGCAAATGCAATGTTGCTCAAATCATATATCAAGGATGCATCTAGATTTCAAAATCCAGATGAAATCTTGGTAGAAGGTAAGGACTTTAAAGCTGAATCAATCAATGGATTCTATGGATGCTTTATCAGTTGTGTATCTCGGTTGGCAACAATACCAGAAGATCAATTGGAAAAGCCGATATTGAATCTACATAAAGCAATGTCCAAACTTAATAGTAGAGATCTTAAAGCATTTGCAGCAAGATCCTTACTTAATAACAACAAGATCCGGAATTATATAGAAAATGAACATACAGAATTGATTCTGGATCTGTCTGCACAAATCAGTAATACAAAATAATTACTGGACTCCTGGTGTAAGAGTATAATTACACCAAACCATAACCATATAAAAAAGGAGACTAATATGGAAAAAGAATATACACCAGCACAGACTGCTAAAGCAATCAATAAATATAAAAAGATAGTTGAAGATGCTATGGTAGATCTTTGCTTAGATTTTGAAATCATTGGCTATATGGCATTGAATATTGGTGGTGTACAAGTAGTTGGCAATGAACATGAAGCTGTGGGTTGGACAGACTACAAATCAATATGTGTCAATGCACCTTATGCTGATAGTTATAACTTAACTAAAGAACATATCAAATTCTTAATTGCTCATGAGGTCTTTCATATCTTGACAATGACAAGAGGAAGACGAGATGATAGAGATCCAGCACTTTGGAATAGAGCATCTGACTTTGCTATCAATCAATTACTGATTGAAGATGAAGAAGTTATCACTGGTAAAACAGTTGGTCAATTCATAGAATTTGGATGCTATGACAAGAAATATAAAAACTGGTCATCTGAAGAAATCTATGAAGATCTGAAAAAAGAAGATGATAAAATGAAAAAGCAATTGCAAAACATGTTGAATCAAATGGGTGGACAAGGTGATGGTGAACCACAAGATTCAAATAGTGATGGGCAAGACAGTGATCAATCTTCTGGAAGTGGTGATGAAGAAGAGAGTCAGGATGGTAAACCAAAAGGAAAAGGATTCAAATTAGATGAACACTTAGATCCTAAAGACAATCCACAAATGCAAGAAGATATGCGGGAAGCAATATCAAGGGTACAAGATATTCTTGAATCTGCTAAGGCACAAGGTAAATTGTCTAGTGGGATGAAAAGACTGATTGATTCTTTACCAAAGGTTAAAGAAAACTGGAGACACAATCTGGAAAAATATATCAAATCATTTAAGAAAGCAGAATCTACTTGGAAAAGACCTAACCGTAGATACTTAGCCAATCAATTCTACTTTCCAACAAGATATGATACACCAGAACTGAATGTAGCAGTTGGCATTGATACTTCAGGTAGTATCAATACAGATATGTTGGCAAAATTCTATGGACACTTAATGAAGATTATGAAATCATTCAAATCTTTTGAAGTACAAGTATTTTGCTGGTCAACAGTTGCACACAAAGGTACTTATCGGAAATTAACCGAAAAGAACTACCAGAACTTTAATCCATTGGAAGAAGGTTATCTGGAATCTTTTGGTGGAACAGAAGCACAATCAGGGTTTGATTATGTTAAGACATTAAAAGATAAACCAGATGTCTATATAGTATTTACGGATGGATACATTGAATCTGAAATTGAAGGGTTTGATAAAACTAATATCAATACAGTCTTTGCAATCCGTAAAGAAGATAATGACAACTTCCAAATTCCAGCAGGATTAAAAAGAGCTGTCCGTATCAAAATAGAGGATTAGAGATTTCCTTCAGGGGAATCTCCTTCCCCTATGGCCTGGTCAATCCTCTACCAGGGAAGGAAAAGAGGATAATCAATATAGTACCAAGTCTTATGGATTTGGTACTATTATTTTAACCAAAAGGATTTAATATGAAGCTACCAACACTAAAAGAATTAGAGAGTCTGGGGTTTATCCAGGATATTACAACACCTAGACAAAAGAAAAATGGAACTACATTATACATTGATACAGATCCATTAAGTAAGTATTACAAAATAAAGTTGTGGATAAATGTAGATAAGAAAACAGGCAGAATAACCTATAAGGATATATCTACACAACCACATATATTACCAGATGAAAAACATTTTATCTACAGGGTAATCAATAATAGATTATTCCTTGCACCTAAAAGTTATGCTGGTAAATTAGATAGACAATATTATTTCTGTCAATATCCTTCCACTACTAAAGGTGTTAAGAAGATGATAGATGATATGTCTCAAGAAGAATTTGAAGCCAGAATAAAATGGACTAATAAAATCTATAGTATTACTAGATTATATAAGAATACTAATACTAATGATTTAATTAAAGAACAAACTTATATGGCTGCAAAACTTGTAGGTCCATTCAAAATGGAATCAAATTAAAATTATATTTTACTTTACTAATAAAATATAATATAATAAAAACATAAATAAAAACCAAAGGAGCAAAAAATGGGAAACAGAGCAGTAATAGTATCTAAAGATACAACTAAAGAAAATGCTAATCAAAAGATTGGTATCTATGTACACTGGAACGGTGGTGAAGATGATATTAAATCATTCTTACAAGAAGCCAAAGAAAAAGGTGTAAGGGATGTCATATCAGATCCATCTTATGGTTGGGCAAGATTGGCTCAAGTCATAGGTGATAACTTCACTAAATGGAGTTTAGAATCTGAATATGAAACAGCTAAAGCACATGCCTATGAAACAAGTTTAGGAATTGGTATAGTAAATACATTAGATTGCCATAACTATGATAATGGAGTTTACTATATTGATGAAAACTTTGAAATAGTAAAACATACCAGTGGTGAAGAATTGGAAACAAATAACAATGAAGAAGAAAGTGATTTTGAAGTAGTTGATGCTTGGACTGATGATAATGGGAAATCATTAGTACAAATCCATAAGTTAGAAATCAATGACACTATTTGGTATGGTGCTTATGATTTGGAAGAAGAAGTCTATGTAACTGATTTAAGTCAAGACTATAATGATACTCAAAAACGAGCTGAAGAATACATTGACTTTACTTACAGTGTCAATGCAAAACATCAGCAAGATTAATAACAAAAGGGACTGGATAGAGAGTCCAGTCCCAAAATAAAAAGGAGATAATAATGTCTGCCACATATAACTTAAAAGATTTTGATGAATATCAAGATTTATTTGATACAATAACTGAAGAAATTAATGTAGAAAATCCAGTAGATGGTAAAGGATTTCCACTGGATGAAAATGATAATCCTATTACTGTAGACTGGTTGTGGGAAAACTATGGACAATACTTAGATGGAACACAAACTGGTTTGGGTTATCAATTGTTCAATGAAGTTATTAAATACTATGAACCAATTACTAGTAAACGTAAAAAAGAAGTGATTAAAATGGCTGAAGCTGACTATAAAGATTGTTGGGAATGTGGTCATATCAATCCTGAAGATGACTGTGAACCGAGGATATTAAGAGAGTCAGGGTTGGTTACAAAACAAGAACAAGAAGCTTAT
>Ga0247609_10007076_pt1 | contig 10717 bp, 22 predicted proteins | sample 172DNAGHGlowgp2_FD_193487 | JGI IMG/M metagenome (GOLD analysis project Ga0247609, IMG submission 193487) | Sheep rumen microbial communities from Palmerston North, Manawatu-Wanganui, New Zealand - 1728 DNA GHGlow gp2 | ecosystem: Host-associated > Mammals > Digestive system > Stomach > Rumen ...
TCGCCCGTCGAGATCTGCGGTATCCCGTATTTTTTTACTAACTTTGCCGCCTGAGTACCTTTGCCGGCTCCAGGCGCGCCCATTAATATTAACTGCATTTTTTTCTCCCATTCCGCATTTCGCATTTCGCATTCCTAATTAGCGCATGAAGCCTTCATAATGGCGCATTACGACCATTGCCTCTATCTGTTTCATTGTGTGCAATGCCACGCTCACCACGATTAATAACGCCGTTCCGCCGAAATACACCCCTTGGATATGCGTAGCTCCGCCTATCAAATTCGGCAACACTGCTATAAACGCCAGATAGATACTTCCTGCCGTCACCAACCGCGTTAACACGAAATCGATATAATCCGCTGTCGGCTGACCGGGTCTAATTCCCGGCACAAACGCTCCGTATTTTTTCAGATTGTCCGCCATGTCCGGGATTTTCACCGTAACCGCTGTGTAGAAATATGTGAAGAAGATTATCAGCAGGACATATAACAGCGTCTGCAAGGGCGTGCCCCATTGCAAATGAGCCGCCAATTTCTGAATACTCGGATTGTCGATGAATTGCACGACCGTTATTGGGAACATCAACACGCTTGACGCGAAGATTATCGGGATAACGCCTGCCGGATTTACTTTTAGCGGCAGATGGCTACTATGTCCGCCATAAGCCCGCGCTCCCACCACGCGCTTGGCATAGGTTATTGGGATTCTACGCGCCGCCGCCTCAACATAAATAACGAACACTATCATTGCCAGCGCGATTAATCCGAACAGTACCACGCTGAAATAATTTATCGTGCCTGCTTGGACGTATTGATAGATCGTCGCCAGATTTTTCGGCAGAGCCGCCACGATTCCCGCGAAGATGATTAACGAGATTCCGTTGCCCACACCCTGCGCCGTGATTTGTTCGCCTATCCACATCAAAAGCGTCGTGCCTGCCGTCAATGTTATCGCGATGATTAGGATATTCACCGGATTTGGATTCAAGACCGCCGCTTTTAAGCCGATACTCATGCCGACCGCTTGCGCGAATGCTAACACCACTGTCAATTTCCGCGTTACTGCCGTGGTTTTTTTGTGACCTTCCGCGCCTTCTTTTGACCACTGTTCCAGCGTCGGAACCACCACCGTTAGCAGTTGCATGATAATCGCCGCGTTGATATAGGGTGTTATGCTCATGGCGAAGATACTAAATTTGCTAAACGCGCCGCCGCTGAATAAGTCTAACAATCCGAACAGGCTTCCGTTATTAAACAGCTGTTCAATCGCCGTGGGATCAACGCCTGGTACCGGAATATGCGTGCCTGCGCGGAACACCGCGAACATTATCAGCGTAAAGATTATACGTTGCCGCAACTCCGGTATCTTAAAAATATTTGTCAGACCGGACACTTTAAATTACCTCAGTCGTGCCGCCCGCTGCCTCTATCTTTTGAATAGCGGTCTTGGTGAAACCCTGCGCACGCACCGTTAATTTCTTGGTAAGTTCGCCGTTGCCCAAAATCCTCACGCCGTCCAATACGTTTTTCAAAATGCCCATTTCCACCAGAGCCACCGCGTCAACCGTCATATCGTTATCAAACACATTGAGCGTTTCGATATTAACTTCGGCATAATTATTCCGCCAGATATTTTTAAAGCCACGTTTAGGTAACCGGCGATAAATCGGCATTTGTCCGCCCTCGAATCCGGGACGCACTCCGCCGCCGGAACGTGCTTTCTGTCCTTTGTGACCACGGCCGCTTGTTTTGCCGCAACCCGAACCCGTGCCGCGTCCTACTCTCGTTGCCGATTTTTTACCGCTTGATTTCAATTCGTGCATTTTCATTCGTCAATCACCTCCACTTTCAAAAGGTGAGCGACTTTTTGCACTTGCCCGCGGATTGTCGGCTCATCGGGCAATATCGATACGGAATTTATTTTGCTCAAGCCCAGCGAACGAACGGTTTTACGTTGCGTTTCGGGGCGGCTGATTAGGCTTCTTACCAATTTTACTTTCAATTTCGCCATCGCTCAGCCCTCCCTAAACAGTTCGGCTACTGTCTTGCCGCGCATTTGGGCAACGACCTCGGCTCTTTTTAACATCTTCAAGCCTTCCAATGTCGCACGCACCATATTATTCGGATTCGACGAACCCAGCGATTTTGTCAAGATGTCATGCACGCCTGCCAATTCCAATACTGCACGGGCACCGCCACCTGCTATCACGCCGGTACCTTTACTTGCCGGTCTCAAAAGTACTCTTCCTGCACCGAATACTCCTACCACGCCATGCGGGATCGACCGATCTTTCAAGGCTACCTCTATTAAATTTTTCTTGGCATCGTCAACGCCTTTTCTTATCGCTTCGGGAACTTCAGCCGCTTTACCGAGACCGACGCCGACTTTGCCGTTGCGATTGCCAACAACTACCAGCGCGCTGAACGAAAAACGACGACCGCCTTTTACTACTTTTGCTACGCGATTTATAAATACTACTTTCTCCTCATATTCCGGAGTTTCTATCTCATTTCGGGGCATTATTTAACCTCCTTTTCTTTTAGGGTATTAGGTTAGAATTTCAGTCCGCCTTCGCGAGCCGCCTGAGCCAATGCCTTGACGCGACCGTGATAAATATAACCGCCGCGATCAAAGACGACCTCGCTAATGCCTTTTTCCAGAGCTTTTTTGGCAATGGCCGCGCCGACTTTTTTTGCCGCCTCGATATTTCCGCCAAAGCCTTCAAAATCTTTATCCAGCGAACTTGCCGCCGCTAGCGTCATGCCCTTTTCATCATCTATTACTTGCGCATAGATATGTGCCAGACTGCGGAACACATTCAAGCGGGGACGCTCGGCTGTGCCTGCCACGCGATTGCGTGCCCGCAAATGCCTTTTCTGGCGCAATTTATTTTTATCTGCCTTAAGGAGCACTACGTTTTCCTCCTTTGCGTTTAATTAGTCGCGCTGACCGGGATTGCCCGCAATAAGTTCAATCTCGTTGCCTTCGGGGTCAAGCACGACACTTTCATAATAACCGTCACCTGTAGTTCTTGCGCCGCTGACGACGATTACGCCGTCTTTTTCCATTTTCTTTGTCATATCGTCAACGTCTTTTCTGTCGCCGACATCAATGGCAATGTGATGAAAACCGGAGCGATACTTGGGTTTATCGGGGTCAGCCATGGTAGCGCGATTCATAATTTCAAGTCTAGAACCGTCTTGGAATTTCAAAAAGTAATTGCTGAAATCGTTGCGGAAATTGGAATAGCGAGAACCAGCCGACGCGCCAAAATATTTGACGAAGAAATTTTTTTCGCTTTCCAAGTCGTTAACGTAGATGGCAACGTGTTCAATTTTCATGATAGTTACCTCCGTTTATTAGCCGAAGTTGCCCGCAAGAATTTCTATTTCGTTACCTTCCGGATCTGTCACTATGCTGGCGTAATAACCGTCGCCCGTTGTCCTGGGTTCAGCTATTATTACCATGCCGTCATCTTCAATTGTGCGCGTTATTGCGTCGACATCATTTTTACCGCCGACGTTTAGCGCAATGTGATGATAACCCGAACGATATTTTTCCTTCTTGGGGTCAAACATTCCGGTGCGGTGCATAATTTCAAAACGCGAGCCGTTGTCAAAAGTAAGAAAATAACTCGTAAAGTCATTGCGAAAATTTGTATATTTCTCGCTGGCCTTCGCTCTGAAATATTTAACGAAGAAATTTTTTTCGACTTCCAAATTGTTTACGTATATGGCAACGTGTTCGATGTTCATGATTATGCCTCCCGCTTACTTCTTACCTTTTGCGCCCGCTTTACCTTCCTTGCGGCGGATATGTTCGCCGGCGTATTTAATGCCCTTGCCTTTGTAGGGTTCGGGTTCACGCCAGCCGCGGATATTGGCAGCTACCGCGCCTACCAATTCTTTATCAATGCCGTGCACGGTAATTGTCGTAGCTGTTGGGGCTTCCAGCGTGATTCCGGTGGGCGGTTCAATTATTACCGGGTGCGAATAGCCCAGCGAAAGATTCAGATTTTTACCCTGTTTAGCTGCACGATAACCTACGCCGCTGATTTCCAAATTTTTCGTGAAACCCTGCGTCACACCGACCACCATGTTGTTAATCAACGTGCGGCTTAACCCGTGCAGACTTCTATGCATTTTATCATCCGAGGGGCGAGCCACCGTCAAGACGCCGTCCTCTATGCTTATTTTCATTTCCGTGGAGATCTTGCGGGACAATTCACCCTTGGGACCTTTTACTTGCACCAGATTATCTTCGCCGACACTTACGGTGACGCCGGCGGGAATATGTATCGGTGCTCTTCCAATTCGAGACATTTATAGCACCTCCAAATTTCAATTCGTAATGCGTAATGTATAATGCGTAACGATTTTAATTTTAATTACGCATTGCTAATTACGCATTGCTTACCAGACGTAAGCGATAACCTCGCCGCCAAGACCTGCCTTACGAGCTTGCTTATCGCTCATAATGCCCTGCGACGTGGAGATAATCGCGATACCGAGACCGCCGAGCACGCGAGGAAGATCTTTCCTCTTGGTGTATTGGCGAAGACCGGGTCTGGAGATGCGCTCAATGCCCGTAATAACTTTTTCGCGCTCTGAACCATATTTAAGCTTGACAGTCAAAATACCCTGCTTGTTGTCCTGCGCAAAAGAGTAATCTTTGATGAAACCTTCCCGCTTTAAAACGTCGGCAATAGCGACCTTGATTTTGGATCCGGGAATTTCCACCTTATCGTGATAGACAGAATTAGCATTGCGAATGCGGGTGAGCATATCCGCAATAGGATCAGTCATTGCCATAGGAAACCGATATCCTCCTTTCAATAGAAAAAAATATTACCAGCTAGCTTTGGTGATACCGGGGATTGCACCGGCATAGGATTGAACACGGAAACAGATGCGGCACATTTCAAATTTACGGATATAGCCGTGGGGTCTGCCGCAGATTTTGCAACGATTATATTTGCGTGTGGAAAATTTAGGTTCCTTGCTCCATTTTTCGATTAAAGCTTTCTTGGCCATTTGATAATCACTTCCTTAAGAGTTGGCAAAGGGCATCCCCATAAGAGCGAGGAATTCTTTAGCCTCTTGGTCGGATTTAGCGGTGGTAACGACGATAATGTCCATGCCGCGAATTTTATCGATTTTGTCGTATTCAATTTCGGGGAAGATGAGCTGTTCTTTGACGCCGATAGCGTAATTGCCCCTGCCGTCAAAAGATTTAGAACTGACGCCGCGGAAGTCCCTAACGCGCGGAAGAGCAACGTTCATAAATTTATCAAGAAAATCATACATACGGGAGCCGCGCAATGTAACTTTGCAACCGATAGGCATACCGGTACGCAGTTTCCAAGCAGCAAGGGATTTGCGTGCGCGAGTAATGACGGGTTTTTGACCGGCGATAATAGTTAAATCGTTGATAGCCGATTCGAGAACTTTGGCATTACCGACAGCGTCGCCGCAAGCCATGTTGATAACGATTTTTTCGAGTTTGGGGACCTGCATAACGTTAGAGTAGGAAAACTTTTTGGTGAGAGCGGGGACAACGTCAGCTTTATATTTATCGAGAAGTCTGGGCATAAAATCACCTCCTTAAATTTGTTGGTTACAATGTTTGCAAAATCGAGCGTTATTGCCGGCAACGATTTTATGAGCAATGCGGGTGGGTTTATTGCAATTTGGGCAAACGAGTTGAACCTTGCAAGCATGGATAGGCATTTCCTTAGTAATGATACCGCCCTGGGGAACTTTGAGGCTGGGTTTACTGTGGCGTTTAACCTTGTTGATCCCTTCGACGATAACGGAATTGTCATCGGGCTTGGCAGAAATAATTTTACCTTGTTTACCTTTATCTTTGCCGCTAAGGATAACAACGGTATCGCCTTTTTTAACGTGCATAAACAAAAACCTCCTTTCAATTAATTAGTAATGAGGAATGAGAAATTAACTTTTCCAAATCATTACTAATTACTAATTACTAATTCCTAACTCCTAACTCCTAATTTAAAGGACTTCGGGAGCTAGGGAGATAATTTTCATGAAATCATGGTCGCGCAATTCTCTGGCAACAGGACCAAAGATACGAGTACCGCGCGGGGTTTTATCGTCTTTAATGATGACGGCGGCATTTTCATCGAAACGGATAAAGGAACCGTCAGGGCGGCGCAGACCTTTTTTGGAGCGCACGACTACAGCTTTGACGACATCGCCTTTTTTAACTTGCCCGCCCGGAGTAGCGGATTTAACAGAAGCGACGATAATATCACCGATATTGGCATAGCGACGAAGGGAACCGCCAAGTACGCGAATACACATAATCTCCTTAGCACCGGTATTATCGCCAACATTGAGACGAGATTGTTGCTGAATCAAGATAACACCTCCTTACTTAGCTTTTTCGATAATAGAGACGAGGCGATGGCGTTTGAGTTTAGAAAGCGGTCTGGTCTCCATAATAGCAACTTTATCGCCGACATGAGCGGAATTATTTTCGTCGTGAGCGTGGAAACGAACGGTGCGTTTTACGGATTTTTTATAGAGTTTGTGTTGAACGATTTCTTCGATAGCAACTACGATAGTTTTCTGCATTTTATCCGAAACGACGACACCGCGGCGGACTTTACGTTCATTACGCATATAAATCCCTCCTTTCACTGCCCATTAATAGTCTTGATTCTGGCGATGTCGCGTTTAATTTGGCGAATACGCATGGGGTTATCAAGCTGACCAGTAGCGTGTTGAAAACGCAGGTTAAAGAGTTCTTCCTTGAGTGCTTTGATTTTATCGAGCTGTTCATCTTTGGACAGGTTGCGAATTTCATTAGTTTTCATTATTAACGCCACCTTCCGCAGAATGTTCTTGTTCATAAGCCTGATGAGCGGCACGTTTAGCATCGTCGAGCGATTCGTTAACGACGGGAACGAAAACATCGCCTTGATGATCCGAAGCAATGAATTTAGTTTTAATGGGGAGTTTATGCCCCGCCAAACGCATAGCCTCTTTAGCAACTTCAATAGGCACGCCCGCCATCTCAAAGAGCACGCGCCCCGGCTTAACAACAGCAACCCAATATTCCGGAGAACCTTTGCCGGAACCCATGCGCGTTTCAGCCGGCTTAGCAGTAACCGGCTTGTCCGGGAAAATCTTAATCCAAACCTGTCCACCGCGGCGAATATAACGAGTCATTGCGATACGGGCGGCTTCAATCTGACGGTTGGTTATCCACGCAGGCTCCAATGCAACCAAACCATATTGACCGTGCGCGATTGTGTTGCCGCGATTTGCTTTACCTTTCATGCGACCGCGAAATTGTTTGCGGTATTTTGTCCTTTTAGGAATTAACATTAAGCGTCACTCCCTTCAGCTTGACGGACGCCCTTGTCCTTTTTTTCGGGGAGAATTTCGCCTTTGAAAATCCAAACCTTAATGCCGATGCGCCCGTAGGTTGTGTTAGCTTCCGCAAAACCGTAATCAATATCTGCGCGGAGCGTGTGAAGCGGGATTGAACCTTCGCGGTAGGATTCGGAGCGGGCAATTTCTGCGCCGCCAAGACGACCACTGCAAGCGATTTTTATTCCCTTAGCACCGAGACGCATTGTTCTGCCGACGGATTGTTTCATTGCGCGGCGGAAGGCGATACGGCGTTCTAACTGCGAGGCGATATTTTCCGCGACAAGCAAAGCGTCCAAATCGGGTTGACGGATTTCCATGATGTTAATGTCAACCTTTTTATCGGTGAGTTTCTTGAGTTTATTTTTAATGTCCTCAATGCCCGCGCCGCCGCGACCGATGACCATGCCGGGCTTTGCCGTGTGAATTGTGAGTTTAAGGCGTTTTTCCGAGCGTTCAATTTCAATGCGCGAGACGCCTGCCGACGCCAACTGCTTATCGGTTTTGATCGCTTTGCGGATTTTTATATCTTCGTGAAGATTTGTCGCGAAATCTTTATCGGCGTACCATTTCGCGTCCCACGTCTTTACAATGCCGAGGCGTATTCCGTGAGGATGTACCTTTTGACCCAAACCGTTTCCCTCCTTCTTTTATTTAGTTTCGTCGATTTCGACTGTTTCCTTTTCGCTTACGACAACCGTGATATGCGAGGTGTGTTTTAAAATGCTGAAAGCCTGTCCGCGGGAGCGGGGGTGATACCTCTTGATTGTCGGTCCGCCGTCAACAAAACATTTTGAGATAAAAAGTTTATCGGCGTCCATGTCGAAATTATTTTCTGCGTTGGCAACAGCGGATTTAAGAACTTTTTCAATCAGCGTTGCACCGCGTTTGGGCGTAAATTTCAAAATCGCGAAGGCGTCCGCAATAGCTTTGCCGCGAATCAGATTCATGACGATGCGAACTTTGCGCGGCGCGATTCTGACATATTTTGCGATTGCTTTGGCTTCTTTGACATCTGCCACGAATGAATTCCTCCTTTCAAATTTTAATTACGCATTACGCATTATTTAAGTGACATTTTGCGTTCTTCGCCCGCGTGCCCTTTGAAAGTGCGAGTAGGAGCGAATTCGCCGAGTTTATGTCCAACCATATCTTCAGTGACGTAAACCGGAACGTGTTTCCTGCCGTCGTGCACGGCGATAGTATGTCCGACGAACGCAGGAAGAATCGTTGAGCTGCGCGACCACGTGCGAACAACTTTTTTATCGTTGGCGGCATTAAGAGCCTCGATTTTTTCCAAAAGTTTTTCTTGCACGAACGGTCCTTTTTTAACAGACCTTGACAAAATATTTTCCTCCCTTCGCCGAGATTATTTGCGACGACGAACAATAAGTTTGTCGGAAGCTTTTTTGCCGCGAGTTTTGGCACCCATAGCGCATTTGCCCCATTTGGTGACGGGGTGTTTGCGACCGACCGGTGAGCGACCTTCACCGCCGCCATGCGGATGGTCTACAGGGTTCATCGCGACACCGCGGTTAGCAGGACGAATTCCCAACCAGCGCGAGCGACCGGCTTTACCGATTGTAATATTTTCGTGATCAAGATTGCCGACCTGACCGACCGTGGCGCGGCAGTTGATATGAACTTTGCGAACTTCGCCGGAAGGCATACGAATCGTTGCGTAACTGCCCTCTTTAGCCATGAGTTGAGCTGCGACACCGGCACTGCGAACAAGCTGTCCGCCCTTGCCGATTTTCATTTCGATATTATGAATCAGCGTGCCGACAGGAATATTTTTCAGCGGCAGAGCATTGCCGGTTTTAATATCAGCTTCCGCTCCCGATTCTACCTTATCGCCGACCTTTAAACCGTTCGGTGCAAGAATGTAGCGTTTTTCGCCGTCCGCGTAATTGAGAAGGGCAATCCGTGCGCTACGGTTGGGGTCGTATTCAATCGTGGCGACTTTTGCCGGAATGCCGTCTTTGTTGCGTTTAAAGTCAATGATTCTGTAGCGACGTTTATGTCCGCCGCCTTGATGACGAACCGTCAAACGTCCCTGCTGATTTCTGCCGCCGTGTTTTTTCAGCGGGGCGAGCAAGGATTTTTCCGGCTTATCTGTCGTAATTTCCTCGAACGTGGAAACCGTCATGTGGCGGCGTCCGGGGGTATACGGCTTGAAAGATTTAATTCCCACTTACATTTTACCTCCTTCGTTAAAAATTTTTCAGGGCGTAAAGTATTCGATTGTCTGACCAGACTCAAGTTTGACAATAGCTTTTTTATAGCTACTCGTTTTGCCGACCATGCGCCCGCGATGTTTAGTTTTACCTTTAACGTTCATTGTGTTGACGTTTTCGACATTCACGTTAAAAATTTCTTTGACTGCCTGCGCTATTTGGATTTTATTAGCGCGCTTATCGACGACGAACACGAATTTTCCTTCCTGCATAAGATCCGTAGAACGTTCGTTAATGAGCGGGCGGATCAAAATGTCTCTGGCATCCATTAGACGTACACCTCCTCGATTTTCGCAACCGCGTCTTTGGTGAGGAAGAGTTTATCGCTGTTGAGAATGTCATAGACGTTGAGTTGAAGTGCGGCGATTGCCTTTGCGTTCTGCAGATTGTTCGACGAGCGCGAAACGTTTTCTATAAGTTCGCGGGTGATGAACAGCGATTTGCAAGAGTCAACGCCGAAATTCTTTTGGAATTCGACAAATTTTTTTGTCTTGGGTTCGTCGAAATTGAGCGAATCCAGAACGATTAAATTGCCTTCGTTAAGCTTGTCGGTGAGGACGCATTTTAACGCAAGACGACGCTGTTTACGCGGCATTGTGAAAGAATAATCGCGGGGGTGCGGACCAAAGATTGTGCCGCCGCCACGCCAAAGGGGGCTTCTGCGCGAACCAGCACGGGCGCGACCGGTGCCCTTTTGCCGCCAAGGTTTTTTGCCGCCGCCGCGAACATCTGCGCGGGTTTTCGTGGAATGTGTGCCGAGTCTCCACGACGCCATTTGCATGACAAGTGCCTGGTGCACGAGACCTTCATTAACTTTTACGCCGAAAATTTCTTCGCTGAGTTCAAGGTCGCCGACTTTATTATTACTCATATCGTAAACTGCTACAGTTGGCATTATCTCATTTCCTCCTTTCGATTATTTTCTATGTACTTTAGCCGGCTTAACCGTCTCTCTTACAACAACAAGACCTTTTTTCGGACCGGGAATCGCGCCTTTGATAAGGAGCAAATTTCTGTCCGCGTCAACCTTAACAACCGTCAAACGCTGAATCGTCGTGCGGGTACCACCCATACGTCCGG
>Ga0247609_10007077_pt1 | contig 10716 bp, 10 predicted proteins | sample 172DNAGHGlowgp2_FD_193487 | JGI IMG/M metagenome (GOLD analysis project Ga0247609, IMG submission 193487) | Sheep rumen microbial communities from Palmerston North, Manawatu-Wanganui, New Zealand - 1728 DNA GHGlow gp2 | ecosystem: Host-associated > Mammals > Digestive system > Stomach > Rumen ...
TTAAAGCCTCGTTCTTTCGGATAATCGTCGTAATCTTTAGCGAAAATGAAAACGGGCTTGCCGCAAAGCATAAAGTCATAAATCGCGCCCGAATAATCGGAAATCAAAACGTCCGAAGCAATGATAAGCTCCTGCATGTCGGGATAATTCGTCACGTTGATTATATTTTCGGAACCGGCAAGAAATTTTTGAGCAAAATCCGTTCCGGCAATGTTCGGGTGAAAACGTATTAGCAAAGTCCATTTGCCGCCAAATTTTTTCTCAAAAGTCTTCAAAAGTCTTTTCGCGTCGAAGTCATAAACTTCAGCAAAGGCGGCGGGATTGTCTCTGAAAGTCGGCGCGTACATGATAATTTTGTTCTTGGCGGGCACATTTAAATTTTCCCTTACGCGCTGAATAAGTTTATCGTCACGCCTAAAGAAAATGTCGTTGCGCGGCAACCCGCATTTCATAATCTCGCCAGCGTACCAAAATGACTGGCTCATTACTTCAAAACCAAATTCACTATCCGCCAACATAAGGTCTGTCATCTTAGAATTTATCTTCGACTGCTTGACGTAATCGGGCGACAATTTATCTTCGGCTTCTTGCTCAACCTTTTTAAATTCTAATCCGTGCCACGTCGTAATAAAATATTGTCCCTGCTTTTTGCTAGGAAAGGGCAATAAAGTTTTGTAGTTAGTCACGATAACTTTCGCCGTCGCTACTTCATAAGCAGAATCAACACTGTTATATAAAACTTTGCGAATTTTAGCGGGCATAGGCTCATTTAAATCATTCACGAGCCAAACTAAATCGTATGGCAAATTCTGCCTCAAAATTTCTTCCGCAATGTATTTCGGATTGCAACCATAGCCCCTGCCATTGAAATTGTTAAAAACAATCTTGTTGCGCGAAATGTCAATACGGCTAAACAAGTTCATGGCTTGCGAATTAAATGCATTTAACCGTTGAGTGATAATCGCGCTTTGACGAAAATAGATTTGAAAATTGTTAAATAAAAGTCGCACAAAAGTTTCATTAGCCCCAAAGTACGGAGTCAAAGCCTCCTTGACAAGAGCATTTTTCTCCGCAGTTATATTTAAATCCGCAAAATATGGGAATGAATGCCCAACAAGCCCATAGAAAACTTTATAATTCATGAGGTTTTCGCGCCACTGTTCGTAACCGTCAAAGCGCGGCATTTTGTCGAGAACATTTTCAACATAATTCAAGGCAATAATCCCGGCTTTAATCGCACTTGAAATCTTATCAAAATTTTTCGAGCCCATAACCGAATTCTTGCGCATATTGCGGTAGATATAAAGCGCGTCGTGAAGAATATAGTAACGTTCAGCCGCAGCCAAAAGCGAAAAGCAAAAAATTTCATCTTCAGAAATTACCGGCAAAAAATCAATGTGCTTTTCTTCAAGAAAGTCGCGCCTGCAAAAACAAAGCCACACCAAAGAGCGCGTCTCACCATTTTTCCAATTTTTATCCAGTCGCTGAACAATATTATTATGCAAAAAACCTTCTTTGTCGTATGCGTCCCACATCAGCTTTAAATTTTCTTGGCGAATAGGCTCAATCTCGTCCTGAAAAAGTTCATAACGCCCCGCCACGTGAACAACTTGCGCGTTATATCTTTCGGCGGTATTGTAAAGCCTTTCTAAAGCATAAGGCAAAAGAAAATCGTCGCTGTCGGAAAAGTAAACGTACTTGCCACGAGCATTTTTCAAACCGGTATTGCGAGCATAAGCGGCGGAATACTTTACCATGTTTTTTTCGTGGCGGAATAATCTAACTTTTTCATTGCCGCCGTAAAGTTTCTGGCAAAGCTCAAAAGTTTTATCCGGCGAAGCGTCGTCAACCAAAAGAATTTCAAAATCTTGGAATGTCTGCGCTAAAATGCTGTCGACGCAAATTTTTATATACGCCTCAACTTTATACATAGGCACGATTACGGATACGCTTGGATTATTCGTCATATCATCACCTCTAAAAAAAATTCGCCTCAATCGGGCGAAATTATATTATGCATAAACAAATTTTTCAAGAATTATTCGGGTAAATGGTCAAGCAGTTTTAAATTCGTGCCGTCCGCGAAAATTATTTCCGTAATTTCAATGTGAATATCTTTTTTGCGGAGTCCGTGCTTCATAGCGTCGGAATCTGCGCGGATAAAAGGATTAAGGGTTTTAGTCACGTCGAAAGACTGAATGCCCTGCGCCGCGCCAAACATATCGATTGCAAACGGCGTAAAATTTTCTTTGCCGTCCTTGCCGAGAATAATTACGTTGCCGACGACTTTCGCGAGCGGCTTTTTGGGATAAACGTCGGCTTTCAGCGTGATAATAAGATTTTTGGAAAAGCCGTACTCGTCGCCGTCCCCGCTCTTAACCTTGAAACTTTTAACCTTGAAAATTTCGTCCATTTGCCGACCAATGGGCGCGTTCAGTGAATCAAGCTTGCGACGCAACGCGCTACGATAAGCGTTGTAGTAATCGTCAAAGCCTTTCGCGCTCGTTATGCGCCAATTAATTTCTGCGGCAGGCTCCAATTCCAATTCCAACTCGAAACTAAATTTCAACTGCGTATTGTAGAAAATCACGGACGAAGTCATCACGCCTTCGACAAGATGCGGCGTCCCGAAATCTTTTATTTCGCAGGAAGTCACGCCCGATTTAACAAAAAATTTCTGCGCGTCGCTAAGATTTTCTGGAAAAGTAACTTTGCCGGTCGAAATGTATTCATCAAGAGCCGCCCGCGCAGATTTCATAAAATCGGGCTTAAGCTGATTTTCATAGCGCGTCTTAAGTGCGTCCATAGAATAAGCGGTCGGCATAATCTCGGAATTAATCTGCACAGTTAAAATTTCCTGCGCGGCAGTCTCAAGAATGGCGTCGGTGTCAACGTACTTTTTAAAAGTCGCAAGGTCGCGGCTTTCGATAGCGTCGCGAGCCGCTCTAAGCGAATGAATTGGCTTATCGCCGAATTTTTGCAGGTTGTAATAAATTCCAATACCCATAACGCCAATCAGAATCAAGAAAATGCCAATCGCCGTCAAAATATATTTCGTCTTCATTTGATTAAATCAGGTCTTCTGGTGCGTGTTAAGTTTAATGCTTGAGCTTCGCGCCATTTTTTAATGTTCGCGTGGTGCCCCGATAACAAAACGTCGGGGACGATTTTTCCTTCAAAGTCTCGCGGGCGCGTGTATTGCGGAAAACCTAACAGCCCGTCGAAAAATGAATCGGTTTCCGCTGATTCCGCCGAGCCTAAAACATTGGGCAACATTCGCGCCACCGCGTCAACGATAACCATTGCGGGAAGTTCGCCACCCGTCAAAACATAGTCGCCAATGGAAATTAATTCGTCGGCAAGGTCGTAAATTCTGGCGTCAAAGCCCTCATAATGTCCGCAGATAAAAATAATCTGGTCAAGCGCGGCGAGTTCCTTAGCTTTGCTTTGCGTGAAAACTCCGCCGCTAGGGTCGGTGATAATCACCCTGCGCGAAAGTTTATCGTCCGATTTGCTAAGCACGTCACGAACAGCCCTATAAACCGGCTCCGGCTTTAAAACCATGCCCGCGCCGCCGCCAAATGGCGAATCGTCAACTTGCTTGTGCTTATCAAAGGCAAAGTCGCGCAGTTGAGTAAATCTTATCTCCAAAATATTTTTCTCGACCGCGCGCTTGATTATGCTTTCGCCAAAAACGCCGCCGAACATTTCAGGGAACAAAGTTATAATGTCAATAAGCATTTGAATCAACCAGAATTTTTTTCGCGGCAATGTCAATTTCTTTAACGACCGACTTTAGCGCGGGTATCAAAATATTTCCGTCGACCTCGAAAACGTCATTGCTACCAGTCTTCAAAACGTTAGTGACAGTGCCAATTTTTTTATCGTCGCCGAAAATTTCACAGCCGATAATGTCAAACGTATAAAATTCCCCGTCGTCAAGCGGCGCGGCATTTTCTCTGTCGACCGTAAGAAATTTATTCGTCAAAGCCCGCGCAGATTCCCGACTGTCCACGCCCGCAAATTTCATGAAAAGTTGCCCGCCGATATGCTTAACGCCCTCGACACGAAAAATTTTCCCGCCAATAGAAATTTCCTTCAAGCCGTCAAAGCGTCCGTCAAAATCAGTCAGCGGAATTATTTTCAATGTGCCGTCAAGCCCCCGCGCCGCGCCAACTTTCCCAATGATTATTTCTTTAACTTCTGATTGCAATAATTTTGTCATCTTCCACCAAAATTTCTACGTTCATAGCGTCGCGAATATTATCGCCAACTTTCAGCTCAACTTGACGCTCCGTCGAACCTTGAACAATTTCCGCACCCAATGCCAATTTCTCAAAAGTTTCCTTGCGGTGGTGCGCCTCGTCCAAACGCCCTTGACGCGGTGCCATTTCGCCGCTGAAATAACTTCTAATCTGCCGTTCGTGCTCCGGACTTCTCTCAATTTCGCGCTGCATGTCAATGTTAATCTGCTTGAGTTCAAGCTCCATTTGCTCGGCGACTTTAACCGCCTCATCAATGAGACGCGCACGCAACTTTTCCGTAAGACGAGCCTTGACCGTAACCGGCACGATAATTTTTATGCTGTTCATTTGAAAACCTCCTAATTCCTAAACAAAAAAGCGGCAAGCCTTAATCGCTCACCGCCCCGACTTTGTCATTCGATGTCAACTGAAACTTTTTTCTTTTCGCGTGTTGCGGCGGATTTGACTATGGTGCGAATCGCCTTAGCAATGCGCCCCTGTTTGCCAATGACCCTGCCCATATCATCTTTTGCAACGTGCAGTTTTAAAATCGTGCGGTCTTCTTCTTCAACCGCCTCAACTTGCACGTCTTCGGGTTTTTCGACAAGTGCTTTTGCCAGCACAGTTACAAGTTCTTGCATGATCCTCTACCTCAACTAATTTGTACAATGATTACTTCGCAGCTTTGACCGCCTTGCGCTCTTCGTGGATTTTCTTCATGATGCCCTTTTTGCTAAGGAGCGAGCGAACAGTATCGGTAGGCTGCGCGCCGTTTTTAATCCAGCCGATAACTTTTTCCTCGTCGACATTGACAATGGCGGGGTTTTTAGTCGGGTCGTAGTTGCCGACGATTTCAATAAAACGACCGTCGCGCGGAGAACGACTGTCCGTAACGACGATGCGATAAAAAGGTTGCTTCTTCGCGCCCATTCTATTGAGCCTGATTTTTACCACAATCTCACCACCTTTCCATTGTTCGATTATTTTTTGAAGGGAAATTTACTTCCCAGTTGCCCCAACAAACCACCAAGATTTGGTAGCGCGGGTATCTTTGGCTTATTATTCTTCCCCTTTTTAATTTTTCCTTTTTTACCTTTGATTTTTTTTGACGCCTGCTGTTGTTGAGCTTGAGTCGTTTTGAACTTGCGCATCATCTTGCGCATTTCTTCAAATTGCTTAAGGAGTTTATTGACGTCAGCAACTTTCGTGCCGGAACCCATAGCGATACGCTTGCGGCGTTTGGCGTCGATAATGCTAATGTCAGCGCGTTCTTTTGGCGTCATGGAAAGAATAATAGCTTCCATGTGCTTAACTTCTTTGCCGTCAAGGTCGAAGTCGATACCCATTAGTTTTTTCTTGAGACTGCCAAGACCAGGCACCATAGCAATTAAATCGTTGAGCGAACCGAGCTTTTTAACCTGCTGAAGTTGTTCGAGAAAATCTTGCAAGGTGAATTCGTCCGCTTTGATTTTCTTAACCATTTTTTCAGCGGTCGAAGCGTCAATCGTCGATTGCGCCTTTTCAATCAAGCTAAGCACGTCGCCCATACCGAGAATTCTTGATGCCATGCGGTCAGGGTGGAAAATTTCCAGAGCCTCCAACTTTTCGCCCATACCGACAAATTTTATCGGGCAACCTGTCGCCGCCTTTATCGAAAGTGCCGCGCCGCCGCGTGCATCACCGTCAAGCTTAGTCAAAACAATTCCGTCAACACCAAGCGCATTGTGGAAAGTTTCAGCAACGTTGACAGCCTCTTGACCAATCATTGAGTCGACGACCAAAAGTATTTCATGCGGCTTAACCGTCGCTTTAATGTCCTTTAGCTCCTGCATTAAGCGTTCGTCAATCTGAAGTCGCCCAGCAGTATCGATTATCAGAACGTCGCGAGCGTGCTTGTTCGCAAAAGTTATCGAGTCCTTAGCAATTTGGACGGCGTCTTTTATGTCTTCGGTGAAAACGGGAACTTCAGCCTGCGCCCCGACAACTTGCAACTGCTTAATCGCGGCAGGACGATAAATATCAGCGGCGACGAGCGCGGGACGTTTGCCCTGCTTTTTCATCTGCAACGCGAGCTTAGCCGCCGAAGTCGTTTTGCCCGAACCTTGCAAGCCAACCATTAGAATAATCGTCGGCGGGTGCGAAGAAATATTCAACTTCGCCGCTTTGCCGCCCATTAAATTTGCAAGTTCTTCATTGACGATTTTGATAACGGACTGCGCGGGCGTCAAGTTGCTCAAAATTTCCGTGCCGAGTGCGCGAGCCTTAACAGCTTTCTCGAAGTCGCGGACAATCTTATAATTCACGTCCGCCGACAAAAGAGCCATGCGAACATCTTTTAACGCCTTGTTAATGTCGTCATCAGTAAGCTTGCCGTGCCCACGTAGCTTGCGAAAAGCCTCTTGAATGTTCTGGGATAAATCTTCAAACATGATTTTGCCCCTGTCATAATAATAGGCACTCCCCGAAACGGCAGTGCCGGAATTTACAAACTTGGAGGCGACACCCGGAATCGGACCGGGGATAGAGGTTTTGCAGACCTCGGCCTTACCACTTGGCTATGTCGCCATCTTTATTCGTTGACACTTTCTAGCCGTCAACAATGCGCATTATAAACGCTAACTTTTTACAAGTCAAGCTATTTCTTCTTCAAAACTTTTTTCGTAACGGCTTTGATTGCAAATGTCACGCTCTTAACTACGCGCTTGACATTTGCCTTAGCTAAATCAGTCGTCGTCTCCTTAAAACCAACTCGCGCCTTCTTCGAGCGATTGCAATGCTTGCACAAACACTGCAAATTTCCAACGTGGTCAATCTTCGTGTACTTTTGCGGGATAATATGATCAATGTCAACCTCCGACTTGCGAATTTTCTTCCTGCACTTCGCGCAAGTGTACCACCCATGATCCGATTTATTTTCTGCAAACCAATCTTCCCTGTATCCCATTGACTATCTATCCTTTTCATAAAAATTTCATCGAGGGCTGGCGGCTCCCCCCCTCTCCCTGCCTCTCTTCTCGCGTCAAAACTTTCTCTCGGAACGGCGGGGGCTTCCGGCGGGTCTCCCAACCAACCACCCACGCACCCCGAAGGGTGGTTCGCCAACACTTCCCAAAATTCCTGCTTGCCGACAAAAAATTTTTGAAAAAATTTTTCCTGCCCTAAAAAGTTTGCCGCAAACAACTTTTTTTGTTATCATGGAAAAAATTTTGCAAGGAGTGATAACTTTGTTCGGATTCCTAAAAAGATTCTTAGGCGATAATAACGATAAGGAAATCAAACGTCTGCAAAAGACAGTTGATAAAATCAATGCGCTCGAACCCCAATTCCAAAATTATACCGACGATAAACTCACCGCCTCAACCGATAATTTCCGCGAACGCCTCCAAGCCGGCGAAACTATGGAAAATATTCTTCCCGAAGCTTTCGCCGTCTGCAGAGAGGCTTCGCGCAGAGTTTTGGGTATGCGTCATTTCGACGTTCAACTTATGGGTGGTATGTGTCTCCATGAAGGTAAAATCGCTGAAATGAAAACCGGCGAAGGTAAAACTTTAGTAGCAACTCTGCCCGTCTACTTAAACGCGCTAGGCGGAAAAGGCGTCCATATGGTTACTGTCAATGATTACTTAGCCCGCCGCGATAGCGAGTGGATGGGGCAACTTTATCGCTTTCTCGGATTGACTGTCGGTCTGATTCTCCACGATATGGACTTCCCAGAAAGAAAATTCGCTTACAGCTGCGACGTAACCTTCGGAACAAATAACGAGTTCGGCTTTGATTACCTGCGCGATAATATGGTTGTCCAAGTCGAACAAATGGTTCAGCGTCCCTTAAATTTTGCTATCGTCGACGAGGTTGACTCAATCCTTATCGACGAAGCCCGCACCCCGCTGATTATCTCCGGTCCAGGCGCAAAATCTACCGATATGTATGCCGTTATGGCTCGCGCCGTCGCTAACCTAAAAGAAAACGTTGATTATAAAGTTGACGAAAAACAAAAAACCGTCGCCCCTAATGACGACGTCGTTCCTAAGATTGAAAAATATCTCGGTATTCAAAATCTCTACGCGCCCGAAAATATCGAATACTCCCATTGCTTTACGGCGGCTCTTCGCGCTAAGGCTCTCATGAAACGCGACCGCGATTACGTCGTTCGTGACGGAGAAATTGTTATCGTCGACGAATTCACCGGACGCCTTATGACTGGGCGCAGATATTCTGACGGACTTCATCAAGCTATAGAAGCTAAAGAAGGCGTCAAGATTCAGCGCGAATCCCAAACGCTCGCCACAATCACTTTCCAAAACTATTTCCGCATGTACGACAAACTCGCCGGCATGACCGGTACCGCTAAAACCGAAGAGGACGAATTTTTAAAGATTTACAAGCTGCCCGTCGTCGTTATCCCGACTAATAAACCCGTCCGCCGAACTGATCATCCCGACGTTGTCTATAAAAATAAACGCGCTAAATATCGCGCCGTCACTGCAACCGTCGAGCAAGTCCACGCCAAAGGGCAACCCGTTCTTATCGGCACAACGTCCATTGAACAATCCGAAGAGCTTAGCGGCTACCTTAAAAAGCGCGGCATTCCCCACAGCGTTTTAAATGCTAAGTTCCACGAAAAAGAAGCCCAAATCGTCGCTGCCGCTGGACAGAAAAACGCCGTAACTATCGCGACAAATATGGCGGGACGCGGCACTGATATTAAACTCGGCGAAGGCGTCCCCGAACTCGGCGGGCTGTTCATTATCGGTACCGAACGCCACGAATCACGCCGCATTGATAATCAGCTGCGCGGGCGTTCCGGTCGTCAGGGCGATCCCGGCGAATCAAGATTTTATATCTCACTGGAAGATGATTTAATGCGCCTGTTCGCCTCCGAAGCAATCGCCAAAGTTATGGACAAACTCGGCATGGAAGAAGATGAGCCAATTGAACATTCACTGATAACTAAATCAATCGAACACGCACAGAAAAAAGTTGAGGCGCGAAACTTCGATATTCGTAAACACGTCCTCGAATATGATGACGTCATGAACCAACAGCGCGAAATCATGTACGGCGAACGCAAAAAAATTCTGCGCGGCGAAAATCTGCGCGAAAATATTCGCGGCATGGTAAATCACATTATCAAGCAGGAAATGAATCAATACGCTAACGAAAAACTTTATCCCGAAGAATGGCAACTCGATGAGTTAATCAAAGACGCTGAAAAAATTTACGCGCCGCCAGGAGCTTTGAAAGTCTCCGAACTCGAAAACATGAGCCGTGACGAACTCAAAGAACATTTAGAGAAATTAGCCGAAGATATTTACAAACAGCGTGAGAAAATGTTCACGTCAGAAATTATGCGCGAATTGGAAAAGGTCGTTATGCTCCGAATAGTCGATAATAAATGGATGCAACACCTTGATCATATGGACATGCTCCGCGAAGGAATTAACCTGCGCGCCTACGGACAACGCGCCCCGCTCGTCGAATACAAAATCGAAGCCCTTGCAATGTTCGAGGAAATGGAAGGCGCAATTCAAGACCAAATCGCAACGACAATGTATCACGTCGCAGTTGTTCAGCAACAGGAACCCCAAGAAGATGAAACTTCCGAACCGGCACAAGTCAAATCCAAAGAGGCAGAAGCCGCAATCCGTCGCGAACAAGCTAAGGTTGAAGATAGATTGCAAACGGCACGCGCCTCTCACGGCGAAGACTCCAGCCCCGCCGAAGTCCAGAAACGCGCTAAAACCGCTGACGGCAAAAAAATAGGTCGCAATGACCCATGTCCTTGCGGCTCCGGCAAAAAATATAAAAATTGTTGTGGACGCAATAAATAATCAGGAGGTTTTTTATTCGCGAGAGCTTAATATAGCGAAAGGAGAATTTATCATGTTTGACATTGCCAAGCGCAACGAAAAAGGTCTCTTGGTTTACGACAAAGAAGCCGTTCGCAAATTTTTTACCGAAAAAGAAAACGCGCTCAATGATGAATACATGGAAAAATTCCGTGCGCTTTTCGACAGGCGCGACATAGGCGAAATATCTCAAGAAGAATGCAATAGTTTGTATGAAGAACTAGATAACGAATGGACTGAAGCTTTTAGCAAACTTTACGATGAAAAAGTCGGCACACAACCTAAAGAAATTTCCAAAGAAAAAATTCTTACGCCGCCGCGTTTTGCAATCGCTTAAGAGGATAAGACTTTGTACAACATAATTTTTTATGAGGACAGAAAAGGTCGTTCACCAGTTCGCGATTATACAAATGCCCTTGCTGAAATAGAAAAAGCCGAACGCGAACTCGAAGACTTCAAAGAACGTTTCGGCTAAATTTTAAATCTTTATGCCTAAATCCCAAGAGGTAGGCCAATACCTTTCTGCAATGTCGAGAATAGGCGGAACTAATTCCTCGACATTTTTTATTTTGCAAAGCCGCCAACCGTCGCCGCGCCTGTCAAACTCCAAAACAAAATTCAAT
>Ga0247609_10007083_pt1 | contig 10711 bp, 11 predicted proteins | sample 172DNAGHGlowgp2_FD_193487 | JGI IMG/M metagenome (GOLD analysis project Ga0247609, IMG submission 193487) | Sheep rumen microbial communities from Palmerston North, Manawatu-Wanganui, New Zealand - 1728 DNA GHGlow gp2 | ecosystem: Host-associated > Mammals > Digestive system > Stomach > Rumen ...
TTTACGAACATAATTGATGGAGCGAGAACAGACGGCAAGCTGTATCAGCTGCCTGTCAGTTTTACTATTGAAGGCATACAGACAAACCCGCAAAATGCAGGGAAGTCAGGAATCGGATTCACGACAGAAGAATATGAATCTTTCTTGTATGGACCGCTGAATGGTAAAGATATCATTGAATCTGGCCAGTTGTTATACTTTACGAAACTCTTTGATAACATGAGCGACGTATTCATTAAAAACTGCAAAGCTGATTTTACAGGACCGGAATTCCGTGAACTTGCTGAATATGTAAATGATAATGTAAGGGAAACAAGCAAATCGTTGCATCTTGTTGACGAAGAGGATATGCCCAGATCTGAAGAGGATGATCCTTCACCCGGAAGAAATAAGACGGCATACTACTGTAATTGTCCCGGAATCAGTGGCTATCTTGTTAAGAGAGCCCGCATGAATGAGGCAACAGCGATACTGGGAATTCCGTCTGCTGATGGAAGAGGTCCTATGTATGGCACCAATATTTCTGTTGCAGTCTCATCGCATGCTGTAAATAGTGATGCGTGCATTAGTTTTGTTAAGATGCTTCTTTCAGATGAAGTTCAGTCAGATTTGGTCTTGAACGATAATTTTGTATTGAATCGCAATGCTTTCAGGCGTGGTTGTAAAGTTGGAATCGATTATTACAACAATACACCTATAGGTGCAGAGATATTCGATTATTCAATAGGAACAACCGTCGTCATAACTTCGAAGTTCACAACAGAGGATATCGATAACTTGGAGAATATCATTTTGAGTTGTTCAAAAATAGATACATCTGATGCTGCTATAAATCTGATAATTATTGAAGAGATGCCGGCATATTTCTCAGGACAGAAAGATCTGGCATCTGTAGTTAAAATATTGCAGGACAGGGTGCAGAAGGTTTTGGATGAACGGGGGTAGTGGTGAAATAAATATATATAGTCCGGATGAGTCCGACTATAGAAGGATTGAATAAATCCTTCGAACATAAGAATGCAAGGTCCCAACGGAGGAGTGTCCCCACACTTCGGGACCTTGTTAATTAGAGACTAAATACTAAAATATCAGTACAAGACTATTTAGTTGGAGACAAATCTCTTGATGGAGTTATCAAGATAATGAACCAAGCGAGGACAGTGCTTAATGAAAGGAAATAAGTTGTTTAGTAAAGTAGTATCCTTGGCGATGATACTTTCGTTGTTGCTTTCGATTTCATCGTGCAGTAAAGGAAACAATGTTGTTGGTGGTGTGACGAAAAAAACTGAAAGCGACAGAAATGATATGGAGATAGTTAATACTTTTGAGATAACAACGAGAGAAGAAGCCGGAGAAACCGGAGTGAAAACTTGTGAAAAGTATTATGAGATGAGCGACGGCACATGGAAAACAGATGACTATGTCTACAAGTACAGACTGGAATTAACCGGCAGGATGGGAGGAGCTTCAAAAGATATGACCTTTGTGTATTTAAGCAATACTGATGATATAACTTTTGAGAAAGCGTATATGGCAGCCGGGCTCAGTAGTAACTCTTATGACTATTTCGATCCTTCTGTTGCAATACTAGTAGGTTTTGGAATAAGAGAATAACAAGAATATTTATTTTGGAGTCTTCAAAATGAATAAGGAATTGGCCTTGAAGATTGTTTCTTGTTTTTTGATCATTGTATTGGTCATACCCTATGCTTGTGGATGCTCGAAAAAAACAAGTAATGATCCGTCAAGGATAATACAGGAAAATACTCCTTGGTTTCAGTGTGAAAACCATGTTTGTTCTCTTAGTTATAAGGATTCATCAGTTGAATATGTTGATCCTGAATGTATTGTGTTTCGCAAGTATTCTGAGAATATTGCTAGCAATAAGTTGGTTTATTCAGATAACGATAATGATGAAACGATCATCGATTTTTCTCAATGGTCTGAGGGAAATGAGCAATTTAACATAAATTGTTATTTCCGGGCCGGAGATGATGTTTATGTAACTGTAAGCTCAACTAAAAAGGGGGTTAACAGCAACAGTGCTTATAGGATCGATCATAAGAATGCAGTTTTAGAATATATCAGCGATTTTATGAATTATGAAGAAGAATCATACTATATCGATAAAGTCATATTTTTGAATGATCATTATTATAGTCATATAAATTATTTAGACAATTACAACTACAAAGAAGCATTTTGCATTTTTGACAGTGATTTCAATCTCATTCATGAGATGAGGATCAACAATCATATAATGACATGGTCTTTAAATGCAAATTCCCAGATTATTGCTGTTGAGAAGGATCTGAGTAATCCAGCTGAGTCTTTCTATTATTCTGCTGTCTTGAACCTTGAGACAGGCACAGAAACCAGAACCGCTGCTGAATCTGAAAAATTCGAAATGAACCATTTGGGATACACATCTACAGACGGGTTCTGCTATAAGATGAACAAAGATATGACTATAACAAAGCTGAATCTTGAGACCGGAGAAGAGTCCTTGGTTCTGGATTTCAATAATAGTTCAATAAATCTATTTGAAATGCAGTGCAGTACATTGCGTTTTTGCAGTGACGTCAAATGCATATTGTTAAAGGATACGGTTTACCCAAGCGAATCACCTAATTATAAAATAAACACATTATCAAGGGCAGAGAAAAATCCTCATGTAGGAAAACAAATCCTATACGTCGCGCCCAGAAGACAGGTGGGCTCAATGGTGGCTAGTGCCATTGAACAGATAAATACGACCAGCCAAGACATATATGTAAATGTAACTATGGAATACAGTACGCTTACATTTGATGAGTATGAAAAAACGGATGATGAAACAGTCAGAAAATATAACAGGGATATAGCGTTAATCAATAAGCTTAAGCAGGATATAAGAAACGGATCCGGTCCGGATATCGTACTTGATTTTGCCCAATATTCTGCCCTGAATAATGAGGATTATCTTTGTGATTTGTCCGGAATCATTAATGATAAGGATAAATTCGACAGAACAGAGTACTTTGACAATATATTTGATGCATACGTCAAAGATAATAAGCTGTTTCAAATGCCGGTAAGTGCTTGCGTTGGTGGCATATATGCCAATGATGATGCTGTTGCCGATTCGCGTCAGGGTTTTACATATTCCGAATATGAAAGTGCTGTATCAACTTTATCTGACGGAATGGATCCGTTTGAGTTCGACTATGGGCGTGACAGTTGTTTTTCAATGATGATCAGTTGTAATTACGATGAATTATATGACGGTGAACACCGTTTGAACGTTGATAATTCTTCGTTTCGGAATATCTGCGAATATGTTCGGGATATGAGAGAAGAACCAAAAACCGACAACGCAAGAGGGTCAATGCAGTTTGTGGAGTTTTACCGGATACACTTTGATCTCTCAAGAATGATGATCAATGAGAATAAGCAGCTGTTCGGAATGCCGTCAACAGACGGAACGAAAGGTCCAATCGTATTTGCTATGGAAAGTATAGGAATATGCAGTTGTACAAATCAATTTGACAGCGCTTTTGATTTTGTCAAGTGCCTTTTGAGTTATGATGTTCAGATACAGAATGTTGTAAATAATCCTGTGAACAGGAAAGCGTTTGCGCATTATGCTGACGATGCAATTATCTATTGTAATGCTCAGATCAAAGAGAGATATGGAAAAGCAGATTATAACGATCCTGCTATCATAGACGAGTATATCAGCTATATCTGTTCGGCAAACACTTCCTGTATGTCAGATGACTATTCTCTTTTGATAATGAATGAAGAACTTCAGCCATACTACCTTCATCAAAAAGAATTGGATGATGTCATCCCAATCATTGAGAGCAGGGTGAATAAAATAACCGCAGAACAGCAATAACGGTTGTTTTATGGAGTGAGATAACATAATAAGGATGTTAAAGTCCGACAGATAGTCAGGATAAAAGAATAGAAGATAAAGTAATATGGAAATTTCAGAGTTTAGAAAAGAAATACTTTTAGCAAAAGATAATATTGATAGTCTTTGGAAAGTTGCTGTGAAGTATAGAGACTTAGGAATGGATAAAGATACAATGTATAATGAATTGGAAACGATTATACTTGAACTAAGAGCCAAGGGGGATGAAGAAACCGAAGACAGGATTACGGATCTGTCTGATTATGTAATCGGATTCTGTATTCCCAAACTAAGACTTTTTAAAGATGAAGAATAAAGAGCACTATACAAAAAACAGACAGACTAAAGAATACAGGACAAAAAAATATGGGAACATGGAGTACAAGTATAACCGGTAACGATACCGCTCAGGATCTTCTTTTTGAGTACAAGGCTGCTTTTTTCTATTATGATGTTGAAACTGCAGTAAAGAAGATAGATGAGTTTGTCAGAACTATGTTCAATGAAACTGATGAAGCAGAGTTTTGTGCATATTTTTATTCTCTTGCTGAGTTTATGTGGAAAAAAGGGATTCTTACAGACGATATAAGAGATCGTGCCGTGAAAATGGTCGATTGCGATTATGGTATGGATGATTGGATAGAAGCCGGTAGTTCCGCAGAAAATGCACGGCGTAAAGTTCTTAAACAGTTTAAAGAGCGGATTACTTCACCTCAATGTGCTCCCAAGAAAATTAAGATCGATTTCCATATGGAAGATATTTTTAATGACGGTGAATATATTGCCATACAACTAAAAACTGCCGATAAACCCTACGCATGCCGTTCAAATTTTGAAAAAGGTATAACTGACGACGAGTTTCACAACTTCAATAACAAATATGTAGTGTTGCAGAAGGTTAAGTCTTGTATTTCATTTGTTTCACTGATAGTCCCTGAAGTATGTGACAGAAGGGCTGTTTTCAGATTGTTTAAGGGTTTCAATGATTCGCCTTCTGAAATAGATATTTCGTGTCTTGAGGAAGTTAACTGGAGTCTAGATAATCCGTTGGTTCCAATTGCGAGCAATCCATTCTTCACAACTGAAAGCAGTATGTTTTATTTCAAAAAACGTGGATTTCAGGTAATTGGAAATGGCAGAGTTCCCGATGTAAAAACAGATAATAATGTATTCCCGAGTATTTCTTTTGGATTTAACATACCAAAATACAATGCTGATTCTGAAATAGTTAGACGGTTGTATCCATTTGAACTTAAGATCGGAGAATATGAAGGTAAACCAGTTAATATTTATGAAATAATCAAATTGGAAGTTTATAATGAGATTGGATACGGACATGGGCTTTTTGGCGAGGAATATCAAAAGTATCTCGAGAGATTTAATAAGTTGGTCACCCGGAAACGCAATGAATTTGACGAGATGGTGGAGAATGGAGCCGCTATATACGAGATTCACAAAGATTTTATTTATGGAATTGCAGTTAAGATGCCCGGTGAGAAACCTAGACTCTATATGAGAACACAGAATGCTGAGTATGCGGAAAAACTGAAAAGATATGTTGATTCACTGGGATGATAAGAACAGATATATGGACAGATATAAAAAACTATTCGAACATATGCTTATGATCCGTAGCAAAATAGAGGCTGCAGATATAAAAGGATTATATGAATATGACGATCCGAATGAACCTGCCACTGAAGAGCAGCTCTTGAATTGGGAACAGGATAATAATCTGAATATTCCGTCTTCTTATAGAGCCTTTCTTCTGAATGCAAACGGATGGAAAAACATTGTTCAAGCATTCGAGTTGTTCAGTATTGATGCTTTGTCATTTGATAAATCAAATCAATATATTGAATTTCTTAGTTTCTGCATTGATAACTTATCTGATTATGGGGATAAACTCTGTTTGTTGCCCATTGGTGCTAACCATGAGTCATACGATCTGTATTTGATGGTTTTGGATAGTAATAGTGAGTATTATGGGCAGGTTATTTGGGTAGCCGGTGAAGAAGTTGAGCGGTATGATGATTTTGAGAAATTCTTTATTTCGCTGATCAAAGGTAATGAATATGTCTATAAATTGTTAATTGGCGAAGCAGAGAAACCATAGCCTAAGGCAATTCCATTGATGAGGAATAAGCAATGAATCATATGGTGAAGAATCTGAGTTTGATACTATAGAAGATATGCTGGAAAGTTTATTCAAAGAACAAAAGAACAGTGATTAACAAAACAGCAGCTAATGCTTTCAGGAGGAAAAATGAACATATCTGATCAAATGGGAAGTGTATATGACAGGGATACATTTATAGAGTTCCTTAATTCGCTTGCTAATGATTTTGAAAAAAAGCCTCAGGAGTGGGAGAACACAACAATTTCTCTGTATTTTCAGAGTGTAGCTGCATGGATAGAGGATTGGGGCGACAAATACGGGAATGATGAGTTCGATAAACTGGATTATCACGTATTGGCAAAGATATTCTATATGGGAAAGATATATGAGTGAGGGATAAGCGCTTATATTTTAAATAAAAATTTGTTTGTATATATAATCATCAGTTAATATATATGGGGAGTAACATAGTGATTCCTGCAATAAGAAAACATTTTCAAGAAAAACTGGCAGATTGCTTGTTTAAATCATACACTGAGTATTACTGTGCACTTCGAGATTTTATTATCGAAAATGAAGATTTAATCAAGGCGGATATTATTGATATTAGATGCCTTGACAGGTTGAAACTGAATACACTTCTTTCACTTAATCTGAGCAAATATGATATTGAAAATATAGGAGCACAGAAGTTTAATCTCGATAGAGAAAGAGAGTTGTGTTTGCATATGGATTACCCATATGTTGAAAGTCTATTGAATTTTATAGCAAACAGGCTTTGGGAAATGGTATCAACTCCAGCAAACTTTGAGTGTAACTGTATTGATGGAAATGTTATATTTGTTATGGCTTCCGGAAGGAAACAACCTCTTGCTTATTGTCTGTATTGCGGAAAGATATATGATGAACATGGAATAGAAATGTCAGGTATTGGCAGCGGTATATATCCCGCTACCAGTCAGGATATCTATATAGAATAGTAAATTACGAAATTGTCATACTAAAGTAATATGGATATTTCAGTATTTAGAAAGGAAATACTTTTAACAAAAGATGACATTGATTAGTCCAATGAGGGAAATCCGGGCAGTTTATACTGACGAAACCATCAGGGTTTATCAGGCATATAACAGAATTATAGCGGAAGAAGCTGTTAAGAACGGGACATTCGGCACGCATTTTAGCATGAACCGGATGACCTGGATAAAGCCTTCTTTTCTCTGGATGATGTACAGATGCGGATGGGCGCAGAAAGAGAATCAGGAGCATGTTCTGGCAATAGACATCAAGCGAAGCGGTTTTGATAAGGCTGTAGAAAGTGCAGTAATATCCACTTTTTCGGAAGATCTGGGTATTTCTAAAGAAGAATGGCAGAAACAGGTAAAGGAATCTGACGTTAGGGTGCAGTGGGATCCCGAAAAAGACATATATGGAAACGATCTTCCTTACCGTTCTATTCAATTGGGTCTTCGTGGAAATGCAGTTAAAGAATATGTTAATGATTGGATCGTCAATGTTTCCGATATAACTGATTATGTGCACGAGCTCGATGCGCTTCGTAACAACAACGAGGATATAAATGAGAGGCTTCCTAAGGAAGAGGTTTATATAATCAGCAGGTCTATAGACTAGTCTGGGTTAGCAATCAATAATAAAACAATTTGGAAAGACGACCAAAAAAGAAAGAACTATGGCAACAGAATACAAAGATTTGATAAAGAATATAATGAAGTCAAGGGGTTTTAAGTGTAAAAGCGAGTTTTATTTCATGAAGCTTGGTGACAATTTTGTTGAGGTCGATTTTACGGTTAATAAGAGCCGTTTGCATTCAGGTGTAAATTATAAAAAATATAGTCATGATGATATTTATTGGAAAATACTTGGTAAAGAGGAATTGTCTAGAAAAAAAGACTCGGAACGAATAGGAATTGCTGCATGGAAATCATGGCCAATTGGTTATTATTCTTTTATAGACGAGAATGTCAATAATGAAGTAATAGAAAAAAGAATAAACAGCATATTTTCTGATATCCTGCCAGAAATCGAAAATATAGATATAAATTCGCTTGTTCTAGAAGGCGAATATAAGAATTCACAAAAATGTTTGGCTCTTATCGATTTAGGGAGAATTAATGAAGCATTGAAATTATCTCAAAAATGTATAGTAGAAGGTGAAAGCGGTGGGCTAGTGTATTATGGAAAAAGCTTTTACCAGTTGGTGATTGAAAGATACGCTGATAATCCTAGGCAAAATCTCAACGATTTGGGAAAAGTAAAAGTTATAGATATTCCGGATTATTCTTATCAAAACAAAGAAAAAGCAAACTTTGATGTTGAGAGCTTTACTGAAGATAAAGCAGAATGGCAGTACGATTCAGCTCAAAAGGAATACTGTAGACAAACTGGTAAATCGCCAGCTGAATTAACTGAACAGGATGAGAAGATTATTTGGGATTATGCTGGAAATCATATAGCTTTTTTCATTACCTGGTTGCTCAGACACGATTATCTTGGAGAAATGCATTATAAAAATGCACACGAACAAAAGGATATTGAGGCGGTAAAAAAACAGGAAAAAACCGGTATGGATATCTTGCGCCAATATTGTGATATGAGATTTACGAAGGAAGATGTGGCAGATCAAATAATTGTGTTTGTTGAAGATTATTATGAAAAAGACTATGTTGATGACTATAGCGATTATATGGGGAAGAAAGTTTTAGCTACGGATTTTTCTTGGGACGATTATCTGGCTTTTGAGCCTATTCTGAATAGCGCATTTAACTGCTATTGTGGTTAGGATGTAAGCTATTGTTCCTTTTATCCTGAATTTTACGAGCCAGGAGTAACCCCGGCTCGTATTGTATAATAGAACAGTAAATCAACAGTTTCCTATAATAGTGAATGTATTATTAGAACGATTTATAATCAGTTATCAAAGAGATTAGGAGGAATGAATATGGGAATGATTGCTTGTTTACAGATGGTGGATAACCAATGCATAAATCAATTACTCGAAAAGGATGCGGATGAGTTGTTTGGGGAAATCGAAGAAATGCAGGAAGCTGATGATTCCGTGTTGGATTTGGATAAAATGTGGGATGGTTTGCATTTCATATTAACAGGGGTTACCGCGTGTGAACCTATAGAAGGAAATCTGCTTAGTGAATCAATTGTCGGAAAGAGCAAATTCATTGATGATGACGATACAGATTTTATTGCGTATTCGTTTTCTGAAAATCTCGTTGATATATTAGATGCTTTAAGAGATTTCGATATAGATAAAGCTATCGACGGATTCCAACCCAAAGATTTTCGCCGTAACAATATTTATCCTGATATTTGGATGGATGAAGATAAGGAAGGACTTCAGAAGGAATTGAGGGATAGCTTTTTTGAATTGAAATCTTTCTATGAGAACGCTGTTGAACACAAAAAAGGAATCGTTGTTAGCATATATTAATTGATGCGATTACTCGCAATCTGCTAAGTGTTCCAGATCCTGAATAACTATGACCAATCTACTTAATGATAACAAAAAATACAAATTAGTTTATGCAAAAGTTGCTTTGATTTTAGCTGCAATTGTTTCCTGTGTGGCCGGCTATGATTATAGGATCTCACTTATAAATTCCTCTGAAACTGTATTAGCATCATACGGTGAATTGCTGATTGCTATTGTTCTTACTATAAGTGGTACTGCAGTTTTAATTTGTAAAAATGTTCGAATTAATTTAGCTGTTTGTGTTGTGCTGATTATTCTACAGCTTGGCACTTTCTGGTTTTGTGAAAAGTATGAAATGTCAATCAGTATATCAATTTTTAAATGGTTCTCTATATTGATTGCGCCATTTACGTTGTTGTTAATTGAACCCAAAAAGGAAAATAATGTCATGGTTAACAATATAATCTATCGAATTGAGTCTATTATCATATCCATATTCGGAGTATTGTTAACTTTTTCCGGAATTTTCTCATTATTCCAAAGTGGTGTTTTATATGCTGAGAAATCATATTTTAGTCATGATATTAGAACAGAAACTGTCTTTTTTATTCTTGGAATCGTTATGCTTGTTAACGGAAGTTTATTCATGTTCTTTAAGTCTGGTCATATTAAACTAGCGGTATTTCTATTAATGATCTCTACATTGACAGTTTCAAGCATATTTTTGATATTTCTAGGAGTTGCAGAAATACCATCCTTGATGTTCTATTTGGTTATTATGATTGTTGCGGCAGTATCTGAAGTTGCAATTACAGTTTTAAATAAATACAAATAGTAAATACCGTATTGTGGGAGATTCCATCATATGGATTTTTATTAAATAGGAATATAAAGAAATGATAATAATGAATAATGAGATAAATGAGTTTATAAACCTTTGGGTTGGAAAGCGCCTTGAACACCTTAGCTGTGCGTGTGAAATCCTTAATTTCGTATTCAGTGGGGATCTTGTTTTACATGGAATGGGGTTAACCAGAGTCTTTTTGAATGATGACCTGGTGATAACGACCATAGATTACAACTCCTGGGATCAAACTGACAGCAGGAATAATGATGAGTGGTACGGCAAAGACAAATATAAGAATCAGATAATCGGCGGAAAAGTAACGAACATACACATTAACAAGTTCAATGATCTGTTTATTGAGATGGATAATGGTGTGAGAATAGAATGCTACATCGCAAATGC
>Ga0247609_10007084_pt1 | contig 10709 bp, 10 predicted proteins | sample 172DNAGHGlowgp2_FD_193487 | JGI IMG/M metagenome (GOLD analysis project Ga0247609, IMG submission 193487) | Sheep rumen microbial communities from Palmerston North, Manawatu-Wanganui, New Zealand - 1728 DNA GHGlow gp2 | ecosystem: Host-associated > Mammals > Digestive system > Stomach > Rumen ...
GATGGAGCGGCAATTTCTCCGCAGCATACCGTCAGGGACAAGAACACTATGAGAGTGCCAATGTTTCGCTGAATTATCGCACCCGAAATGGCATGGACTTCTTCGCCCGTGGTTACTTTACGGATAACAACAGCCTCATCACTGCCACCTCCAACGACCAGTTACAGGCCTCATCCTTGTGGGATTATGAGAAATCCGCCGAGTGGCTCTCCCGGGTGAAATACTACTTTGCTGACCTCGGTTGGAACTGGGAAATTAACGACCACCACTCCATTGGCCTGACCTACACTGCAAACAACTATATCGGTGATTTCAAGACCCAGCGCACCTTCGACGAGCAGGTGTGGCAGGACGGCACGCTTGTCGATGGCGGACATAGTGTGACGACAACTCTGGGGAAGCCCCGGATGACACACACCGTAAATGCCTACTATGTTGGCGAGGTGGGCAAATGGAAGCTTGACTTCAGTACCGATTTCTATAATGCTCATAGTGTTTCCGACATGAGCGGCGGCACGGAAGGTTCCACGACCGTCAGCAGCCAGACTAACACGGAGAACCAGCTTATTGCAGAGAAACTTGTCATAACCGCACCAGTCCCAAAGGGGAACCTGACTTTCGGGGAGGAGGCATCTGCCGTTGACCGCACGAGCGATTTTACGCAAAGTGGCTTCTCTGCCGACAATAGTGTTCACCAACAGACCGCCATGTGGTCGCTCTTTGCAAACTATGCTCTAAATCTCGGCAAGTTCTCCTTCAATGCCGGGCTACGCTGGCAGAACGAACACAACCGCTACGACTACAACGGACAGCAAGATGACGAAATGAGCCCCGACTACCATGTGTTCATTCCCCGTGCCTCGGTCACGTATAACTCTGGTGACTGGACACACAAACTCTCCTTCTTCACGGCTCGTCAAAACCCATCTTATAATCTATTGTCTTCCGCTATCAACTACCGAAGCAAGTATGAGTACGACACGGGCAACCCGCTGTTGCAGCCACAAACGACACAGCAATTGTCATGGTCATCCAATTGGAAATGGTTTTATGTTGAGGCGTACTATCAATATACCCAAAATCTCATACGTTCCTTCCAGACAGCCTACGATGACATCAACCATCCCGGTGTGATGATTATGGACTATCGAAACTCGCCCAAGTGTCAGGAATACGGCATAGAACTGAATTTCTCGCCGAAAATCGGCATCTGGCAGATGAACTATACTGTCGGGCTGGGGTTCGCTGATGAAGATGTGGAAGCCCTTGGCATCACCCACAAGTGGAATGGTCTCATCTCCAGTTTCACGCTCGACAACACCTTTACATTGCCTCACTCATGGCTACTGAATATCAAGGGCAATTTAAGCCCCTATAACGAAACTCGATGCGCCCAAACAAAGACTACGGGCAGTCTCAACATACGTCTCAGCAAGCAGTTCCTAAAAGACAAGAGCCTCACTGTCGCCATTATTGCCAACGACCTGCTGCATACTCAGTACACGGAAATGACCGCTTATAGCGGCATCAATATGCGTACTCAGTTCCGCCAGTATAACGACAGCCGACGCATTAGCATCGACCTCTCTTGGCGATTCAATGCTACTCGCAGCCGATAAAAAGGCAGTCATGCTGGACAAAGTGAACGCAACCGACTGTAGATTTTTTCTCGCATGGGCAGTCGTCGGTGTTGAGCCGACGCTGCCCTTATTAAAAAGATACGACAAATGCTTTGGAGGAACAAGAAACAGGGATTTTTAACTTAATATGTAAAAACGATGTATGATGAAACGCATATTGAACTTTGCTTTTTGCGCGACGCTGCTGATGGCTGGACTGAGCGGGTGTGAGAAGAATCTGATTCCCGAGATTGACTTGGCTAACAACCTGGAAGGCAGTTGGGAGAAAGTGTATCCGGAAGGAGTGCAGGATGCAGGGCTGGTGATCTGGACCTTCTCGAGCATCAACAAAGAGAGTCAAGATCCGTTTATCCTGACAATATACGTATCTGATGTATTCTCCGGAGACTCGGAGGCAAAGTACATCTACCAGCAACATCAGAACGGCTATCCTGGCGTAGGCAGTTCCACGCCGGAAATTTACCTTTTTGAGATTGACCACGACTTCATGCAAGAGGACAGGAAAGCGGCCTATACGCCCGCAGCACGGTACTATGTGAAGGAGTGCAGCAAGGACAAGCTGGTACTCACGCGTGAAGAGGTGAATGTGGACGGGCCGAACCTGATCGAGGGCGATGTGACATTCAGGAGGATGGGGCTATATACGAAGTAGATCCTTCGGCTGAGCCTCAGGAAGACAGATACCCGGTCTGGCCGGGTATGACAGAAAAACTGCCGCTATCTCAGGTTGAGGTGGCGGCAGTTGATTATATATGGATAGCAGGCTAAAAAGGTGGGGGAAAGGAGGGTTTTAGCCCGTTATACGAAGAGATCTTTGAGGAATACAAAGCTACTGTTAGTGTCGGTTCAGGCGTTTTCTATGACAGGTTTGACGGTGATGAGTGTTTAGAGGATGTTCTTGTCCGCGCCGGCAAGTAAATCAAAGCATTAAAAGACTGGAAGAATGACTTGTCTGGCGAGAACGGCAATTCTTCCACCAACAGATAATTACATCCATTCGAAGTTCTCTTTTCCGGCTCCCAGCTCAAAGTGGTACTTTACGATCCCGAGGTCCATCTTGCTATAGCCGACCATGGAGAAGATGGGCTTTGCCGCGACCTTGGGGACCTTGCTGTAATCCCGGAAACCCAAGTACTCCAGATAGAACTTCTGCTGGTTGACGGCGGTCGGGGCCAGAACGGCCGCCTCGACGCCCTTGTTGAACCACTTCGGGGTGACGTCGCTTGCGTTGCTGATCTCCTTGACGTCCTTCACCTTGTGACCCTTTCCCTGCGTTTCCCCAAGGCCCATGGCGATGTAGCAGCCGATCTTCTCACCGTCTGCAAGCTCATAGGTCCCTGCAACCTTCCTGTAGCTGAGCCCCGCCCAGCAGGAATTCAGCCCCAGGGTCTGGGCCAGCAGGACGAGCTGCTCGCCGTAGTAGCCGATCTTCTCATCCAGATCTTCTCCCTTCTTTCCGGCCATGACGAGGTAATTCTTCACTCCGGAGAAGGATCCGTAGGCCATCGGGCCGCTGAAGGCCTTGGGCTCGCCGGTCACCAGTTGGATGTGAAGCCCGGCTTCCTCATTGATCTCCCTGATCCTCTCCCGCAAGGCCGTGAGGATATCCACGGGAATGGGTTCGTCCTTGTACTTGCGCACGGAGTGCCGTACCTCGATCGCTTCAAGCAGTGTCATATCTGTCGTTCGTTTAGTCTTGGTCAGAGTCCTTGGTCATGGAAGGGGAGGGACGGCGGTCGAGCTCGACGCCGTTGCGCTTCAGCACACGGAAGATCGTCGTCCTGCTCTTATAGCCGCTGACCCTCCAGATGTCTTCGATGGCATGGCACGAGCGGTACATGTTGATGATCATCTTTTCGCGGTCCTGCCTGAGGGCTGACTTGGTCTTCTCTTTCTTCTGGGTCTTCAGCTCCCGGATGATGCGTCCCTCACTGCGGCGGACCTTCGTCGCCTCCTCTGAAATCCGGCTGATCACATCAAGGACCTCACCGGCCGTGGTCTCGGGGAAGAGCTCGTTCTTCGTGTCGATCTTGTCATGTATCGACACGATCCGGATCCTGTACGCCCGGCACAGGTCCAGGAACGCGCCGAGCTCGCGGATGCCGCGTACGGCGTTGCTCAGCCGGGTGAGGACGATCTCGTCGCCTTTCTTCAGGAGGGTGAGCAGCTTGCGCCACTGGGGACGCAGCCTCTCCTTGATCCCTTCCTCGATGACGATGCTGTCGCATCCGAATTCCTTCATCCATGCGATGTCTTCCTCACGGGCCTTGTAGCCCTTCGCGAGGAATAGGTAGCCTGTCTTTGCCATATTGATCTGGGTAACGTGCATCCAAAATTACAAAGATTCCGTGACAAATCAAATGGTACATGGAATATATGTGGATCCATGTCCATGACCGGCCCTGAATCCATCTGACCGCACTTGTCGAAAACCCTTCCCGCGAACTCGAAATTCTTTTCAAAAAATGCCGCCCGACCTATTGCAAATTGGCCGGAAAGATATATCTTTGCGGTGTTATAAATGATTGATAATCAATTGTTTAATAAAACGAACAAGTTTAAACCGGACTAAACAGGCAGCCTGCCGGGAGGAGGGGAGAGAGGGGTTTTTCATAAGATGTTTTTACTCTCTCTTTCCTCTGTTCCCACCGGGATTCCGAAGAAGGCGGGGCCGTAGGACAAATACCATTTTATGGAACCACTAACATCAAAAGACATGGATATCTTCAGAAAGGAAATCGACAGCTTCCACGCGCTGGCGCCGCTCCTCCTTCCGGAGCTGGTGAGCACCGACCGCCTGGAAGGCATCGACGAGTACGAGGACTACGCGATGCTCACCTACAGGCTGGCAAAACCCCTCTCCATCTCCACGGTGATGGACGACATGGAGGACCACATGGGACTCAACATCCTTTACTACATCCGTCCGTTCCTGGACAGGCGCGGAGAGGGGAGGCAGTGCTGCGCCTACGCCACGCCCACCAGCGGACAGATGTACAAGTTCAACGCCCAGACCCGTAAGGACGGGCTGGTCCACACCCTGTACGTCTACATATTCACCTCGCTGGAGATCATGCTGGAATGCCTCAAGGACGACCTGCTCGCCCATGAGGGGAAGGGCTCCTTCGAGACGAAGATGAGCTACCCCCGGCTCATCGCCGACTTCATGTAGTGCCGCCGATGAACGAGCGACTTTACCGCAGCCTGGTGGCCACCGTCAACCAGTACGCCTTCTGGATCAAGGTGCGCGATGCCGACGCCTTCCAGGAAGGGCCCGCCCTCTCCGGCCCCGGACGGCCGGGCGTCCCGGTGCGGTGCCTCAGGCTCTACGCCGCCTACCAGTACGGCAAATTCCCCGCCGGGCACGAGTGGACCATCCCGCTCTCCGACATCCACAAGGCGGTCCGAAGGATCGGCTCGACCGACCAGGAGTTCCGGATCCGGATGAACCGTTTCGAGGTGACGCGATACGACGCGGAGCGTATCATCAAACTCGCCTCCTACGGCATCATCCAGCTGCACCTGATCTGACCTTCTGCCGGTATTCCTCCGGCAGCCTTTCAACCTGACAGTCTCACAACAACGATAAACACGACATTACCCATGAGAACACTCTCCATCATCATCTACTGCCTGCTGACAGTCGCAGCCTCGCTCCTGTTCCTTCTGCAGGGGAGCCGCAGGCCCCGTTTCATCCGGTTCTACCGCAAGATGGCAGAAAAGGAATGGGCGAGGAAGGGATTCATCCTCATCCTTGCCGCCTCGGCCATCGCCTGGAACTTCGCCTGCTTCGTCTCCTACGGGAACTCGCCCTGGCTGCTGCCGGGACTCGCGCTGTCCCTTTCCCTGCTGTCCTACCGGCTGACCCACGCCGTCCTCTGGCGGCTGGCCGGAATCCGGAGGATCCTGCTGTCCGCCTTCTGCGCCTTCCTGCTGCTGGTCGTGCTGCACGTGAGCCTGGGCTTCCCGCCTGAGCTCATATCGCTCTACATGACCGTGGCGCTCATCATTGAGGCCGGGTGCCTCTATCCGTCGCGCGACGCGATCTGGGCATTCGAGGACTGGCAGGCAGGGACCCGGGCCATGCCCGGTGACGGGGAGATTTATAAGCTTTACTTCCAGAATGAGGAATGACACAAGTGCCGCTCTCATCCGGGCATTCAGCGCTCCGACGCTGGAACCCTTTGGCGCGGCACATTCCAACAGACAACACTTCCACGAAATGAAAAGAAAACGAAAACCCTTCCGGGCAATACAGTGCCCGGGCTATCAGCACCCGCTGACCAAGGAGCTCTCCGGGGTGCTCCGCCAGACCCAGGGCGAACGCTTCTCGCGCTTCGACGCTTTCCGCAGCCTGCTGGAGCGGCAGGCCGCCCGCAACGAGGCCGATCCGGACCACCGGCCCTGCCGGTTCGATGTCACCTATACCGGCCTCGCCGAGGAGTGGGGATGGCACCGCCATACGGTCGTCTCCTTCTTCCAGAGCCTGGAGGAGATCGGGGTCGTCCGGACGGAACGGACCACGGTCTGCGTGTGGATCTCCATCCCTGGGCTCGAAGAGAGCCCGCAGGAGACCGTATGAAACCCTCGCGGTCCTCTCCCTCAGTCCAGACCGGGACTCGTCCCTGCGGGCCGGAAAACGGCCGGGAACGGACTTTTTCATTGAGCGGCAGGATTCCGCCGCAGGCAATGGGTTCCTTCGGAGCCGGGCTTGCCCGGTTTTGCCGGATATGAAGGGAAGGGGGTAACTCAATATGCATGTCCCCCGGGGAGACATACCGCAGTGCCGGAGTGACAGCAAGCTTCCGGACACTGTAAAGGAGGGCAAAAAAGAACTGAAACACACAAGAGATGAATGCACAGAAACAGGTCCTGCACTTCGAGGCGAAGAGCGGATTCACGACGGCCCAGAGCAACGAGCACCAGCGCCACTGGACCGAGAACGGCTGGGAGAAGGCCAACGCGAACGGACGGATAGACCGCTCGCGGGTGGGCCTGAATTTCGAGATCGTCCGGGGCGGTAAGGTCCAGGCCGTGGACCGGTCGCGCTCCATCCCGGAGAAGTTCCGGGAGAACCTCTCCTCACGGGGGATCAAGGATCCCAACGAGGGGTGCGCCAATGCGTCTCGCTACCGCACCGTGGTGGACTTCATCATCAGCGGTTCCCACGACACCCTGACCCGCCTGGCGTTCGGCGACCAGACCGTGGACTTCACGCCGGGGGCGGACAACGGAGGCGTCAGAAGGCAGCCGGAGATCGAGGAATGGGCGAAGGACATGTACGACGTGCTCGCCGGCAGATTCGGTGAGGAGAACATCCTCTCGTTCATCGTCCATCTGGACGAGCGCTCCCCGCACATCCATGCCGACCTGGTGCCCGTGGACGAGACTGGGAAGATCTCCTTCAAGGCGGTGTTCACCGGGCGTGACAAGTACGAGTACGGACGCCGCACGGCGGCCCTCCACGACGCGTTCGCCGAGGTCAACCGGAACTGGGGACTGAGGCGGGGCGACAGCGTGGCCGAGACCCACCGCAAGCACCGGAGCACCGAGGAGTACCGCCGCGAGCTGTCCGGGGAGTGCAGCCGCCTGGAGCGGGAGGTGGAGGGCAGGTCGGCGGCCCTCTCGTCCCTGGACAGGGAGATCGCCAAGGCCGAGAGGAGGGTGAAGGGACTCACGACGATGGTCTCCAACATGGAGGAGGCGAGAGGCAGGATAGGGAAGGAGATGGACGCGATCCGGGAGCGGCTGTCCGGAAGAAGCGAAGGGGAGGACGGAAGGGATGAGTTGCTCCGGGAGGAGGAATCCCTGCAGCGGAAGCTCGACGACATCCTCACAAGCCTTGAGGAAAAGCGGGAGAAGCTCGCCGACGCGAACCGCGCACTCGCAGAGCTCAGGGCCCGGCTCAAGGAGGGGGAGGAGAAACTCAGGGAAACCGAGGAGGAGATTTCCGAGTCCGAGAAGCGGCAGGAGGAGCTGCGCTCCGAACTGGAATCTGCCACCTCGCAGGTGTCCAGGATCCAGCTCGACAGGGTGGGGTCCGAGGCCCTGTGGATGGTGCTGGGCGACTTCAACTCAGTCGCGCACTCCCTTCCTGAGGAGAGCCGGTCCCGCTTCGGCGACACCCTTATCAATGACATGGCTTCGCAGGGCATGAACATCATCGCGTGCGCGGCACTCCTCTCCATGGGAATGGTGGATCGCGCCACGACCTTCGCCGAGAACTGCGGAGGCGGTGGCGGCCACGCCCACGGCGGATGGGGACGGCGCCCGGACGAGGACGAGCGCGAGTGGCTGCGCCGCTGCCTGGCCACATCACGCAAGTTGCTCCGCCCCTCCGGCCGCAAACTCAGACGCTGATCTGCCGCATCCGCGCACGGAACAATTCATCAAAACAACGACAAACCATTACAATCATGAAACGATATCTTATCATCACCACACTGGCCCTGGTGCTGGGTGCGCTCACGCTCCAGGCCCAGGACAGCACGAAGGTCTGTCCTTCTTCAGTGGACACGTCCTTCCGCCTCACCTGCGCCTGCGGGTGCCACTACCATCCGCACAACAACTACAGCGGACTGAACTCGCTGCGCGCACGACTTGCCGACCCGAGCTGGGACGGGAAATCTCTCCGGCTGCCGGACATCGGCACGGGACTTCGCTTCGAAGACGGCAAAATCCGTCCGCTGACAAGATCCGGAGAAAACGCGGCCGCACCCGCGCCGGTGACGTCTTCGGCAGGTTCTATACAGGCAAGTGACATCGCTCTTCCCGTGTACCTTCAGGAGATCGGAAGGGGAGAAGTGCCGCTCGGGCCTCCGGTCTTCGTCTTCTTCCGCCTCGCCGGGACCTCCGTCACCGACTCTCCGCAGATCCTCGCCATCAATGCGGCGGCGGACCTGGCTGTCGCCAGGAACCTCTGGGTGCGGATCACCGGGGCCGCCGACTCCGCGACGGGAACGCCCGAGAAGAACGAGGAAATCGCGAAGGCAAGGGCCGGGCACGTCGCAACCCTGATGGAGAAACGGGGAGTGCCGCGCGAGAGGATGGAGGTTTTGTCGGAAGGCGGGACGGCAAACCATGAGCCCGTGTCCGCCAACCGCAACTGTCGCATCGAGCTCTTCCTGAAGTAATCAAGGAAAAGGCATGTAAGCGCCAGATACTCAATTGGCAGTTCCTTATTCTATAACCGTATAAACACACATCACATGACAGAACAACAACTGAAAGAATCGGTCGAGATCATGAAAGACCGGTACAGGAATCCAGAACACACCACCAGGGATATCTTTCAGGGGGAATCCGAGCTGGGAGAGAAACACGTGAAAAGGCTCGTTGAGGGAGGGTATCTACGCAAGATCATCGACGGATGGTATTATGTGCCGTTCAACAGGGAGGAGGATGACCCTACGGAATGGTACCTGTTCTACTGGTCCTTCGTGGTAGCCTATCTGGACTTCAAGTACAAAGAGAAATGGAGCCTGGGGGCGGATGACACCCTCCTGTACCTCAGCGGGAGCGGCGTCCTTCCCAGGCAGCTTGTCATCCGCAGTCCTCATGCCGCCGGAGCGATCCGTCAACTCCCTCTCGGTTTCGAACTGTTGGAGATCGAAGCAGACATACCGGACGAAACGCTGCGGGAGGAAAGGTACGGACTCCGGATCTATCCACTGCACCAGGCGCTACTCAAGGCATCACCCTCATTCTACAGGAAGCACCCGAGGGAGGCGCGCGCCTGTCTGGCACTCATCGAGGATGAACAGTCCCTGCTCTTTGCCGCCATTGACGGAGGCTACCATCGGGGCGCCTGCAAGGTGGCGGGCGGCCTAAGGTCCATCGGAAACCTCACGATGCCGGATGACATCATCACGGGGCTCCGGAGGCACGGCTACGAGGCGGAAGCGGAGAACCCCTTCCTGCAGGACATCGCCATTCCACAGGAGTCAATCGCCGTTGCATCGCTCGTCCGTCTACTTTGGGCGGAACTGCGCGAGCAGGTCGCGGATATTCCGCATAACTTCTGCATTTCCCGGAGGGACTGGAGCATTACGGAGATCATGGAGATGACCGAAAGGGCGTTCGTCACCGATGCTGCCCATTCTCTGGGATTGCAGGGCTACTGCGTGACGGAAGAGATGGTATCCAGAGCAATCGAAGATGACGAATACGGGGAAGGATTGTATGATGACGAAGGAGATGTCGCTACAGTCCTGGCATACCGCGACGCATTTCAGCAGGCCAGGACCGATATCATCGACAGCCTGACCGGCGGTGAGGAGTCATCAACGATGATCAATCTTGTCGAGGAGTGGCATATCTTCATGGAATCGAACCTCCGGTCTGCCGGGAAACTGAAGCCTGGTGGTGAACCGGGATACCGGAAAGAAGACTGCCCCGTGCGTCACTCGGTGCATGTCCCGGTGCAACCGGATGCGCTCCCGGAAGTCATGTCCGTTCTCTCTCACCTGCTGATAAACGAGAAGAGCACGTTCGTCAGGGCTATCCTAGGACATTTCTTCATCATCTATATCCATCCGTTCATGGACGACAACGCATTGATGGCACGACTGTTCATGAACAGCCAGCTGGTCTCCGGCGGATACCCGTGGACGGTGATCCCGGTCTGGAAGTCTGACATGTATGAGGAAGCACTCGAGAAAGCCTGCACGAAAGGAGACATCTATGACCTGGCCCATCTGGTAGCCGAGTCGATCTACCGTAAGGACATAACGGTGGATTCCGAAGAACCGGAGGATTAACGTCCGGACACTAGCGGACCGATGTCTTCGGCCACGTTTCAGAGTAGAACTACTACAGCGTGAAAGGGCGCTGCCGTTACCGGCGACGCCCTTTATGGCATAAGTCCGCAAGCCGCCTGTCCTCATGATCGGGACCGTGAGGAGGCCTCCGAATCGCTAAAGATGGGGATTGATTCCCACCGGGATAATCATGAACTTTGCGGTATAAACCCTCAAAGCAATGAAACCGTTTCTCAAGATCCTCCTGATGGCCGTCGCCTATCTCGCCATCTTCATCCTGGGTGCATCGAGCGGAGCGATTCACCCTGCG
>Ga0247609_10007088_pt1 | contig 10707 bp, 16 predicted proteins | sample 172DNAGHGlowgp2_FD_193487 | JGI IMG/M metagenome (GOLD analysis project Ga0247609, IMG submission 193487) | Sheep rumen microbial communities from Palmerston North, Manawatu-Wanganui, New Zealand - 1728 DNA GHGlow gp2 | ecosystem: Host-associated > Mammals > Digestive system > Stomach > Rumen ...
GTTCAACTTTTCCGCGTGAGGTGAATCATGATTGGCGAAGACCTTGACATATCGCAGATACCAGAGAATGCCGGAATCCAATGGCTGAAGGACAATACCTTCAAGATTGGAGCTGATTGCCAGGAATTGTTCGAGTCGTTTTTCCTTGTGAACGAGGTTCCTATATGCGAGATGCCAGACTACATGTGTCTTCCAGTCCAGTGCGAGATTCTGAGGAACTACAGATTCAGATACAGGGTTGTGGTTGATGGGAATGGGACAAGGTTCCTGTGCATTTTCAAGATGGTTGAGCCTCTTGTCGCGGTGAATGGGAAGAAGCATGTCCATTTCATCTTCACATACAGGATTCTGCCATCCACGAAGGGTGCTGACGTGTCGGAGGTTCGTGGAAAATGGATAGGAGCCGGAGTTGACGAGGAGATTGTGGTCTCCAGCGAAAAGCCAATCAACTGGAACTTCTACAACCTCAAGGAGGACGTTCCGAATCTGTTTGACCACAGATGGATGCAGCATCACAGGATTCCAAGGATGGAGGGACTTGTTGAGGTTCGCACGTCCCTTGAAGGGATTGTTGATGGGGTTGGAAACTTGGTTCGGGCGTGGTACTCGTCTCATGGTGAAGGTGGAACGAGGAACGATTTGAGGTGCGTCTCGATGCCAACTACGCCATTCCACTACCACAGGGCGTATCTTTTTGATGGAAATGTCGTTGGGTACGTCTCTGGGACAAGGTTCTGTGGTCAGTTGTTCTCCATGATACGGAAGAACACGGCGCAGTGTGGATTGATTGGGGACAAGTTCGTTGCTCACAACCTCGGTCACTTCATGATGTACGATACGCACAGAATGCTGCTTGAGGATTCATACGCTGACGCGATGTTCGTGTTTGGGAAGAGCCAGTCAAATCCAAACCTCACGAAGCACAAGATGGATCTTTTCGTCCATGCCGTCCCATATACCCGCAGAAAGATTTTACTGTCTTGACAGTTTGTGGTATAATTGAATTGCGGAAGGATAATTGCAACATGGATGGATTGAACACAGAAAACATGTGGAAGGATAGGTTTGACAAGATTGTTTGCATCCACTATTTGCCAAACAACAAGGAGAGGTATTCTGACATCACCAAGGAATTGGATAGGGTTGGAATATTGAAATCTGGCATATTTGAGTTTGAGTATACGGTTCCTTGGTTCTTCTCAAGCAAGATTAAGTGGGGTTCAAGGAAGAAAGCCAATGGAAGCACTTCCGCGAAGATACAATATGGTCTTCAGTACTATGTTCTTCTCAAGAAGTTGCAATATTTTGGCTATGGACATGTCTTGGTTTGCGAAGATGATATAGTGTTCAGGAAAAACATTGACGAAATAAAGTTCATATTGGACAAGACACCAAGTGACTTTGACATAATGAACTATGAGCCATTCAGGAGAGCAGGTTGGCTTGGAAACGGAAAGGGGTTTTGGGGAAAATACTACTCGTTGTCTGGAGAAGAAGTGAAACAGACATGGGATGAAGAACCAATCATGCGATATGACAGCGTTGTGTTCAACTTGGGATGCGCTGCTTTTTCGTTGAGGGGGTTGAGCAAGGTCATAGAGAGGATTGAGGACGATAACGACATAATTGGCTTGCCAGACATGTTTACCCATGACAGGAATGGAAGGATGTCTGGATTGAACTTGTATTGCACAACCGGGGACAACTCTCTTGCGATCCAAAGAAAGAACGATTACGAGAACAAGTTGTCCGGGACGCATGAGGACAATACCCTTGAGCATGTCTACAAGCAGTTTGACTTCACCAAGTTCAACTTGCCAAGCAAGACAACCATGCCAGAAGATGGAGGTTGTTGAACATGTATACAGTAAAGGCGAATATACCACAGTACGAGCCAAAGAATCCACCACCAAAGAAGTTGATGGACACCTTGAAGATGGATAAGTTCAAGGAGTTGATGGCTGGGATAGAGAAGTCCAATGTGACCGACGAGGAGAAGCAGTTCCTCAAGATAGCCGCGTTCAGGCATGTTGTGTTCAACTATGGGAAGATTGCCGACTATTATGCCTGCGCCTCTCCCGAGATGCAGAAGCTGATGGAGGACTCCGCCCTTGTGATAATCGACATGGACGATGCCATAGCGAAGGGATACGTGCGCCTTTCCGAGTCAATCAAGAAGATAGTGGCGAAAAGGCTCGCTGACGAGGGGAAGACGGATGCGAAATGACTTCTGCATATTCTGCCTGACCTACAAGAGGCCGGACAACATGTACACTGACAGGACTCTTCGGGAGGCTGGGTATACTGGCGACATCCAGTACATTGTTGGGGACGATGATCCAACCGTTGGAAGGTACATCGAGAAGTATGGGGCCGACAAGGTTCACGTTTTCAACAAGGAAGAGGTTGGAAAGACATTTGACACCTGCGACATAGAGGGTTCAAACAAGGTCATAGTGTACGCAAGGAACTACTGCTTTACCGTTGCCAAGCAACTTGGGTTGAAGTATTTCGCCCAGTTTGACGATGACTACGATAGGTTCGAGTACAGATTTCCAGTTGGTGAGAAGTTGAAGACAATCAACGTGAGGGAGTTCGATCAGATAGTTGACCTTATGATTCAGCTTCTTGACGACACCGACGCCCTGACTTGCGCCTTTGCCCAGAATGGGGATTTTCTCGGAGGGGTTCAGGGGGACGTGACGCACAACAGAATGAAGAGAAAGGCGATGAACTCGTTTTTCTGCCGAACGGACAAGCCATTCAAGTTCTTTGGGAGGATCAACGAGGACGTGAACACCTACTGCACACTTGGTTCAAGGGGAGAGCTGTTCTTCAGCGTTGTTGACGTTGCGCTCCACCAGAAGACAACCCAATCCAACAAGGGTGGGATGTCGGACGTGTACGTTGACGATGGCACGTACCTCAAATCGTTCTACACGGTGATGAACTGTCCATCTTTCGTGAAGATAGCTGCCATGGGGAACACCCCCGAGACAAGGCGCATACACCACAGGGTGTCGTGGGAGACTGGAGTTCCAAAGATAATCAGCGACAAGTACAGAAAGCCAAGGGAAGGACTGGATTGACAAAATGACGTATCTTGAACAGCACAGAGACGAGATATTCAAGAAGTACAGCGATGAGGAGCTGTCAAAGGACGTTGACAACTACGTTTCGGGAAAGGGGAGGATGACCAAGTTCATCAACCACTTCTTCGAGGAATGCATCTTCAACTGCAAGGACAACAGACTGAAGCTGACTCCAATGGAGGCGTTCCAGAGGGACGATATCCTCGATAAGGTTCGTTCCCTCTTCAAGAACTCCCCAAAGCTGTACACTGGCTCGGAGATTGAGAACATCAAGAAGCACTTCAGCCTTGGGTGGATTGGATCAAGGAAAGTTGCGAACTTCTGTCCAAGGAACGCAAGGACAATCTACCAGAGGTACTTCAACGACCTCAACGGTCTGAACATCCTTGACACCTCCTGTGGATTTGGCTCAAGGATGCTTGCCACGATACTGAATGGGGCGAACTACTATGGGTTCGATCCAAACAAGGAATTGTACGGATGCCTCAAGAAGAGCCACCAGTGGCTTGTTGACCACAAGAAGGTTCCAGAGGACAGGGTTTGCGACATACACTGCTGTGGAAGCGAGGAGCATGTGCCAGAACTTGATGGGAAGATGGATCTTTCGTTCACCTCCCCTCCATACTTCAACGTGGAGTCCTACTCGGACGATAATGGCGCGTCAACGAGGAATCTTGACAACTACGGGGGATGGCTGTGCGAGTTTGTCGCTCCAACACTTGTGAACACCTTCAAGTACCTCAAGGTTGGTGGGATTGCGATGATCAACATCAAGAACCTGACAAGGGGGCAGAAGAAGCCTCTGTACGATGACTTCATGCGTGGGTTCCAAGCAATCCCGGGGTTCGAGTACGTTGAGACCTTCTCCATGAAGCATCAGCACAAGAGGACGCTCAAGGAGGACATGACCTATGTTGGGTTCGAGGAGCCCGTGATGGTGTACAAGAAGGTGAATGACGAAGAACCGGACATCGAGAAGGTGAAAGCTGCGTTGACAAGTGGAATCGACACGTCAAAGCCAGCAAGGAAGTCAACAAGAAAATACGCCCCTGGTCAGTCTGAGAACAAGGAAGTGAAAACTGAATCCAGAAAGAAGCAGCCATTCCAGTTGATAATGGACGACATCTCGGGAATTGACCCAAGGACATTGGGCAAGTTGATGGTTGAGCTGAAGAAAAAGGACATTGGGGTTGAGGTTGTCCATGGCGATGAATGGCTCTACAAGAACCCGGATGTTGTCTACAAGTTGTGCAAGGGACTTGATGTCAAGTTGAACAAGTTCAAGAACCTTGATGGATCCATTGTTGAGAAGTACATGGGCAGGAACAAGTTGGTCAGACTCCAACCTGGGGAAAAAGCGACTTTTGAGCAGATTCCCCCTTTACTGTTCGGGTGATTTGTCATATACTGAACTATGGAAAAGAACAGTTCAGAGTTTGTCCCAGGATCCAATTTTGGGGAGTGTTCAACCCTTCCACCCGACAACGAGTTGGAGAGGTTGGATTCATCGGATTTCATTGGCAACTTCCTCCAAGAGCCTGGAGACATTGGACATATTGTCCAGAACAAGATTTGGGTGACTTCAGATACACACTTTCATCATCGTCGAATTTTGGAGTACGAAGCTGCTGCTCGTCCATTCAAGGACAGGGACGAGATGGACGCTGAACTTGTCAAGAGGTGGAACGATGTTGTCGGTCCATCTGATGTTGTTTTCCACCTTGGGGATTTTGCCTTTGCTGGAAAGAACTACATATCCTCAATTGCCCACCAGTTGAATGGGCGCAAGATTCTTCTTCTTGGGAACCATGACAGGGAGAACAGGATTGACTGGATTTCGTGTGGGTTCGACATGGTGCATGAACGTCCTTTCCTCCTTGATGGCAAGTTCATCTTCTCGCATGAACCATTGGCCGAGATTCCAGATGGAAAGGTCAACGTCTATGGTCATGTACATGGAAGCGCGTACTTCAACACGCTTGACAGGAACAGAATATGCGTCTGCGTTGAGCGGTGGAACTGCGCTCCAATTGAGTACGAGTTCATCAAGAGGATGTTCGCAACTGAACCCAAGGGCGTATAATTGAACACATGGACAGTCGCATAGATATAATCCATTGGATTGACACAATCCAATGTGGGGACAGCAAGGAACTTCTCAAGCAGTTGCCAGATGGTTCGGTTGACCTCACTGTGACATCCCCTCCATATGACAATCTCAGAAACTACAAGGGCTTCCAGTGGGACTTTTGTGGAATTGCCAAGGAACTGTTCAGAGTGACGAAGGATGGTGGGGTTGTTGTTTGGGTTGTGAGCGATGGCACGGTTGACGGCTCCGAGACTGGAACTTCCTTCAAGCAGGCTCTGTATTTCAAGGAGGTTGCTGGATTCAGACTCCACGACACGATGATTTGGAGGAAGACCAATCCACTTCCACAGGTGAAGCAGCCAAGGTATGCGTCATGTTTCGAGTACATGTTCGTCCTTTCAAAAGGCAAGCCAAAGACGTTCAACCCTATCATGCGCAAGACGAAATATGGTGGACTTGAGAGGTGGAGCCGAGAGAAGAACGTTGTTGCGGAGACTGGCCGGACGTTGAAGCACATGATCTTCAAGGAAGAGGCTATTCAGTACAACGTCTGGGACATGCAGGTGGCGAGGAACAAGACCACGCATCCAGCAGTGTTTCCGGCACAGCTTGCCCATGACCATATCATAACCTGGAGCAATTCAGAGGACATAGTGCTTGATCCATTCGTTGGTTCTGGAACAACCGCAATTGAAGCCATGAAGGAGAACCGGCACTACATTGGATTTGACATCTCGGAGGAGTACTGCCAGATGGCAAGGAAACGGATTGAGGAAGAGGAGGTATAATTGAACATGACAATTGATGAACTTGACCAGGCATTGTCAAAGATGGGATTGAACCTCCAGACGGAAGGAGGATAGAGGACGAAGAAATTGATTCTGTCCAACTTTGGAAAGCATATTCTGAATTCCAGAAACAGCAAGTGCGAAAGATGTTGGTTGAAGAACAACAACAAATGCTCTGAAAGTTGTCCAGTGAGGAATATGCCAGACGATCCGGAAGTTGTTGCTATTGACTATTTGACATAGTACAACGAGGTCAATCTGATGCAGTTCATGGTCATGTTCGTTGTTCCCGTATATGAACAGACAACAGGAACCAAGAATTTCATGGAGAAGACGTATCAAGAGTACAAGAGGTTATGGAAAAAACACAATAGGAACAAAAGCAATGCCTCAGTTTTTTGAAGTTTTTATGTAAATATTATTTACAACAGTATATTGGATGGAAACAACCATCCAAATTAACAAGAGGAAAAGAAAATGAAGAAAATCATAACTATGACATGCCTTGCAGTATGGGGTTTGATGGCTAGTGTTATGGCCGCAGAAACCCAGTACAAGGTATATGACCTTCTGCTCTCGCTTAAGACAACGAAGGCTGGAGGTGTTACTACAACGCCATGTGGCGATTCTTACGCATACCGTGTGAAGAGTACGCGCAAGATCCAGGGAGTTATTGCTGGATGTGGGTGTCTTGCCGCTGCTGGTGACGAAACCTGCGTCAACTTCAATATATTTCTCTGGGACGTGACGACAAAGACTCAGTTAACGAACTTCACGTTCAAGACTGAACTTCTCCAGAGGATTGGCAAGAAGGGTGAGCAGGTTGAGCAGGTTGTCACGATTGTTGTTGAAGACCAGAGTGGAGAGAAGTTCGAGTTGGTTCTTGCTGGACTTGGCACATATTCCGCCTCCAAGAAGGGTTCCAACTACGACACCATGTCAATCGCTGGTGGGGTCACCGGCTCGGTTGATGCTCCATACAACAATACGCCAGGATGCACTTCTTGCTGTGGCTTCACGCCAGATGTGAGCGAGCAGACCGAAGCAGCGACGATTTGCGAAGATGGCATCTGCAATGTTTCCGACACAAGTGCAATCACTCCAGTGTTTGGAACATATACCATGAAGAGCAACTCAAGCAAGGCTGCGCGTTGCGAGAGGACTGGACTTACCGCCAAGAACCTTGGACTTCCATCTTATGTAAGGTTCCAGTAATATCTCTTGATGACAACAGAAACTTAGAGAACAGAGGGCAGGGAAATCCCTGCCCTTTACTTTTTCATGCTGTTGTTGTATAATTCAATTGATGGCTATTTGTTCTACATTTTTCGTTGGGCTTCTTGAACACCCATTCTTGTTCATATGCTTCTTGATCGCTTTGTTGATCTTGATAGCCATGTGTTGCGCTTTCATGCACATGACATATGATTTCATTTTGAGGGTGTTCAACAGGAGCATGATGCCGTCTTTTGGTGGGTATTTCGATGGCGATGATGGTTCCGATGGTGGGGATTCAGACAACGTTGTTCCAACCAATCCAGACTTGCCTGGAAACTTGACATATTCAACCACAAGCAAGGAAGAGTTGAAGGATGAAGAGTATATCTGCAACAAGGAAAACGAAAACGAACTGTGGAGGCAAAGCAAATGGGAGTAAACGTATCGGCATATGTTGAGAGGAAGAACGAGGATGGAAAGTGGGAACTTGTGACCACTTCCCCCGTGTCAAGCAACCTCAAGCACATACTCAAGGACTACAACGAGTATGGACAGATTCAATGGGATGATCTTTCAGATGGGCTGAAGGAGAGGTACAAGAAGGACGAGAATGGAGTCTGTTACTGCAACTTCCATCTGGTTACGGTTTCCGAACTTGAAGGGGAGATTTCGGGAAATCTGAAGCAGACTTTCACAAGGGTGAACACCATAGTTGAGGCCCTTGGGTGTTCAAGAATCTATTCCGACGATGGAGAGGAGACTGGATGGGGGGATGATGACGATGAGAAGGGAAAGGACAAACTGACCCTCCCCATAAACAAGCGGCTTGTTGAGGAACTTCAATACGCCCTTGACACAATGAGGGAAATTGGACGCAGGGAGGCATTTGACTTGATTGTGGACGAGTACATGGAGTGGGGCAAGGAGTACAGAATAGTGCTTGTGGTGTGCTGACCCCCTCATAAACTGAATTGAAAAATAAATGCCAAGGCCCCCTTTACAACTGAGGGGGTTTTTGTGGTATACTGTAAGTGTTCTGAGGGCATTAGGGAGCCGCCCATGAGAGTTCCCACTGGAGTTGAGATTATGGAGAAGTTCGCACCGGTGGTTGTCAACAAGGGCCGCAAGTTCCGTGGCGAGGCTTATTGGATTGGGGCTGCCGAGCATACAACTTCCTACCAGCTCCCGGGTTGGAGTGGACGTGGTGGTTGGGTCACTTCTGTTTCTGTGAAACTGTGGTCTCCTGCACATGGGTTCGTTTTCGCCAACCCTTCCTACATCGAGGATGTCACGGACAAGCCGGAGGAGGAGGTCAAGGCTGACTACGCCAAGTACGTTGATTTCACCATCAACAGCACCATCGCCTGGTGCCGTAAGGTTTCCACCGGCAAGGGAGAGAAGGAGATTATCGCCTTCGCCCAAAACGTCATCCGCAAGCACCATCCAGAGATGCTTGCCGAGTTCAATGCCCGGAATGGGGATGTGGACGTGGTGGGCGTTGTTGAGTCCACGATCAACTGGGCGTTGAAACTTGGCTATTCCACAGCCAAAAACATCCGAATTGCGTTCAAGGCCCTCAGCAAGAAGGGAGTCATGTCCAACGAGGCATTCATCCCCGCGCTTGACATCACCCTCACACTCCGTGGTCTGAACAAGTATATGGACAAGTACCTTCCCCAGTACATCCCGGACTACAAGCCTGTGTGCTGAACCCCCATTGACAATCCAGATTGGATTTGGTATACTGTCTTCAACAAGCAACAACAAGGAGAAGAAGAAAATGGCTATTCCCAAGACCCTCAAGGACATTGACACGAACAAGGCCCGCAGGCTCATTGTCCAACACACGAACGATGGTACCGGCTCTTGGGAGGGAAGTCCCTATCATTCCGATTTCGTCTACAAGTGTGGCAAGGGCTACCGCCTAATCCGCCCCTATGGTGGCTCTCTGGGCAGTTATGAGACTGGCATGGTTTCCATGTAAGAAGGATTTGGACAGTGAACAAGAACCTCATTTCCAAAATCAAGTCAATGTGTCAGATGGCATGTGGCGTGGACTATTCCAGAATGCGCCAGTTTGCGGTCAATCGGCATGAGGACACGCTGAAAATCCTCATGGAGGTTGCCGGAGACATTGAGAAGTTGAATTCAATCTGGTTTCCCAGTGACATAATATGGCACTCCCTCAGCAGTGACAAATGTCAGAATCCATTTACTGGGGCATATCTCTCATGGGTTGACAGGGAGAAACACGTTGCGTGGGTGTGGATCAGAAGTGGAATCCAGTTCCTGTTCAATCTGAGGATGAACAAGTGTCTGTTCGTCGCACACCGAGATCAATTAGACGACGAGCATTGCAGCTCCTACAAGTGGAAATCTTTTAACTATGTTGAACAGGTTAAGGGCGATGACACCTATTCACATGGCATTGAAAGTCTGGTCAAGACTCCTACGGTTGAGACGTATTTCCCGAAGGTCAAGTTGGAACTTCTTTCTGACTACGAGCAGTTTCTCATGCAAATCAATGCTGACTACGAGAACGCGCTGAAATGCAGGGAACTTCTTGACAAGACGATTGAGGACATTGCCAAGAATGGGGAAACGTACATGGAACACGCACGAAACCTTGAAGCCATGATGAACAAGGCAGAGGGCAAGCATTCCAAGAAGAACGAGAAAGCAAAGTGAAATTCCACAAGAACGACATAATCCAGAGGATTGACAACCAAAACGATCTAGTCCATGTCATGTCTTACGAAGGTGGGTGGTATTTCGTGAGGTGGCTTGATGCCGGAGATGGGATGTTGTGGGCGGAGGCTGCCGACAAGAACTACAAGAAGGTAATGGACTTAGTGCCTGGGAGCATGGACGAACTTGTGTTTAATGGACATCTCTCTTTCAAGAGGTGATTGAAATGAAGGAGTTCAGGAAGGGTGATGTTGTTGTCCAGATTGGTGGAAGCAACGCCTATGTCATTGACGGTTCGTATCAAACGGCAATCTGGTACAGTGTCAAATATCTGTGGAATGGAAAGGTGTTTCATGCGAACGTACACAAAACCACAATTGAGTCTGATTACGTGAAAGTGGATTTCTGCAAGAATCCGTTTGACGATGATTCCGTGTATGGAAAACTGATGCCAATAGCAAAGGCGTTTGGAAAGATAGAAAATGGATGAACGAGTTTGTGGAAAACGATGTTCTCGTTGAGATAGGGAACGAGAAGGGGATGCTTTGGATTGTTGATGAGGTTCTGGGCGATGGATATGTTGTCGCTTCTTTCTGGGATGGCGAGGTTCACGTTCGAGGCGTATGGATGAGTTTCAAGGACGCGCACAATAAGTTGGTAAAGGTTGACGAATGGGATGATGTCAACAAGAAGATGAAGAATGTGGAGGACATATGAATGGAGAGTTCAAGATGGGTGATGTTGTCGTCCAGATTGGTGGGAATCTGGTATATGTGATTTGTGGCGCATATCAGACGACAACATGGTGCAGCGTCAAATGTCTGCGCAATGG
>Ga0247609_10007090_pt1 | contig 10705 bp, 19 predicted proteins | sample 172DNAGHGlowgp2_FD_193487 | JGI IMG/M metagenome (GOLD analysis project Ga0247609, IMG submission 193487) | Sheep rumen microbial communities from Palmerston North, Manawatu-Wanganui, New Zealand - 1728 DNA GHGlow gp2 | ecosystem: Host-associated > Mammals > Digestive system > Stomach > Rumen ...
TTTAGTATTCATAAAATCCTCACTAGAATTAAATATGCTATAAATAGTTAAAACTTAGATTTAATCTCTAGGTCTTTTCGTTTAGAAGTTTGTTACAAACATAATATATAATTAATCATTTTTGTTTGTCAAGGAAAATTATCACTTTTATAAATAAAAAAAAAGACTTGATATAAAATCAAGCCTTTTCAAGAAACAGTTTAATTAAAAACTAATCTTTCTTTACCTTATCTACCGCAATACCGAAAATTACTGAAAGGAGAAGAACAATTGCTGAAACAATGCTCAAAACGGTCTGTTCAGTATAAGAACTCATAGCAAACAATACAGAAGATGCGACAATGGAAATTAAGAAAACATACTTCTTCCAACCTGTAAGAGAAGTCTTTTTCATTGCTTCACTAATACCAACCGAAGCGCCGATAACGATGCTCACGATAGCACTAATTGTTACAATTCCAACGTCAACACTCAAAGCAACTGCAACTCCTACAACCATGAGGACTGTAGCCAAAATTGTCTTCCAATTAAAATTGAATTTCATAAAAATTCCTCCATATAAAAAATTTAATAATTTATTCATAATAAATAGTTTCAAAATCGTCAATACTAATTTGATAATCAATTATAATTCATTATTTTCGATTTTTTTCATAATTCTATATATTGTATTCTTACTTAAATTTTTTACTTCTAGAATATTTCTCACTATGTCCATTCTTTTCATTCCATTTCTCATACAATTTTTAATAATAACAACTTGCTCATTTGTATATTTTCTGCTATGTTCGCTTATCAATTTTCTAGTATGTTCAGACATTACTCTGCCTTTGGCAGACTGTGAATAATGCAATCTCGCTTCATCAGTAATGATTCTATTTTTTGACGCTTCCGACATTTTTCTTCTACCTTCTTCTGTTGCAAATGATTTACCTTTAAAAAATTCACTATATTGTTTTCTCAATTTATCTGAAACAACATGTCCTTTTGCATTTGACCCTCGCAGTTTACTAAATTCATCCGAATTCATATAAGACTCTATGTCTTCGATTTCAGATTTATTTTTCATAATCCAATTTTCATTTATAATAATAGATTTATTAAAATCTTTAATGAAATTTTTACATATAAGATTTAACGATGATGCAAATTTAGGTTTATATATTTTACAACAACACAATGAATAATAATGAATTAATATATGCTCGTAAAAACTTAACATTATTATATTTTGTTCTGAATTATCAACTTTTATATTTCTACTTTTATAATAAAATTGTGGAATGATGTGATGTCTATGACCACCTCTACCAGTAGTACGCTTTGAAAATTCCAAATGCTCTTTTTGTAAAATAAAATTTAATAATTTTTTAAAATATTCAGAATCTTTATCATATACTTCATATAACAAATTTAAATAAGATTCAGTAAATACATAATTTTTCATAATCAGACCTCTCAATAATTTTAATTTTTATGCTAGTATGAATAACACAAGATAAATAGTTAATAAAAAACGATTATGAACTCGAAAGCGGAGGTCTGATTCACACTTTCTTTAGGCTTCATACTCCTCGTTCATAATCGTCAAAAAATTGCAATTAATAAAATAGTAATCACTCAAACATATCAAAATCTTGTTTTAAATCAATAATTCCACCCTTCTTCAACCAATTCTCATAACTTCCTCTAGTAGCATATTTTTGAACATCAATGAAATCTAATTTTGGTTTATCATCATAATCTTTATTCCACACAAACCAACCACTAGTCAAACTACCTACACCAAAAGTACCATCTTCGAAAATAGGAAATTGATAATCAACTTTTCTATTAAATACATAAATATCTGAAAGACCTTTCCATAAACCATTTTCCAATCGTTGATAACATGAAAAATAATCTGTCTTTCCTATCGAAATTACAGTCTTACCAATTCTCTTTGCTTTTTCAATAAACTTATCAAATAAGTCAAATGGCGGATTAAGAATTATGTAATCAAATTGATTCTCTTCATATTCATCTTGAAAGAAATCATTTCCATATTCCAAAGATTTTTCTGTAATAATATTACTTTCTCTAAACCATTTGGAAATAGCATGATTACCACAACAAGGGTCGAGCATTGTTGTGTTTGGTTTTACGATATTTAATTTCTGTAATTCCCAAGTTAAAGAGTAAGGTGTTTCGTATTTGTCATTAACATGTCTTTCTTCCGCTTTCTTTCGGTTAGCATATGCTTTTCCCATAATTACAATCCTTTAACATTTAAATTTGCAACATCTCTTAATGGAATTTTTTCACCTTTCGCATAAGACATGTAATCCAATACACCTTTTTCATAGGCTCTCAAACAAGATTTATACAAGTGGTCTTTTACCCAATCAGTTATTTCTTGTATTTCATCTTCATTCTCGTAATCTTTTAGATATGAACTTAAATAACTTAATTCATAATTCGTTCTTTCTCTTGCATAATTTTCTGCATTTTCCAATAATAAAATTGGAATACAAGTTTCAACATTTTTCATCCACAAACCACCATATTTATAAACTCACCATCTTTAATTTCAGCAATATCATAAACCACATTCCACCAATAATGTGGAAACTTTATACAATTTAATTTATTAAAATCAATCAAAAATTCAACAAGTCTTTCATCCGTATGACTAAAATAAGGTTCTTGAGCAGAGTTACATGTTTTAGTGAGTGTTAATATTTCTGTGGTTGCTAAACTTAATTTCAAATTAACCCATTCTTTATATCCGTCACAATTACAAGAAAAATCATAAATTTTGGAAATAAACTTAAATACATTAGATTTATTGAAATAATTCTGCTGAACTTCAAAATGAAACGACTTGTTTGATTTCATTAAATCTTTATATGTTGTGTTATAAAACTCAAAATCAGTCATTTAGAATCCCTTTACTAATTTCACAATAGATAAAATTAAAACTACAAATTGAATAATATTTTCAAACATACAAGAATCTTTCTTTATTTTTGAAGTATTAGAAAATAAACATATGCTCAAACATAACGCAAAAAATGAAGATAGACATAATGCGGTTATAATTAAGCCTTTGATACTGAAAATCCATCCAAAAACTAAAAATAAAATTGAAATGATTCCCATATGCTACTCCTTGTTTTTAACATTTATATTTTTCAAAATTTCTAAAAGACAACCTAAATATCCATCTTTAAGACCTTGATTATAAGAAATCATACATTCTCTTTCAAGGTCAGCCTCTTTATCATCAATAAAAACATAATCAAAAATACCAATATGCTTTTTATTTTCTTCCACAAACTTGCGAACTCTTTCATCTATATCTTTATCATCTAATCCGAAAAGATACAATCCGCTCAAAATCAAACTTCCATTTTTACCCATACCTTCAAGTTTTGCATTTCCTACATAGTTATGGTCGATAGGATTTATAATTTTAATCGGTGTATCGTTGCCATATTTATACTTCACTTTTTCAAGCAAATCAATTAAATCTTGAATACTTCCAAAACATTTTCCTACTTCCGCACTCATTATCGCTCCTACTACAAATCAAACAAATCTTTTTTCGTTTCATCATCATTTATCTTTATGATTTTCGCATTAATCTTTTCAAATTCATTCAAGAAAGATTTATGTTTATCATCATAAATATAAACAATTTCCGTATCATTATTCATTCCATCAAACTTTCCATTTAAGATATTATGAACATGCAAATTATTTTTATATTCGAACGGATAACTTTGTACACCTACATCATGACAAGCATGACACAACTCATCTTCATTTCTTGTACTACCGCAAATAACCTCATTGTAATAATGGTTCTTGTTCACCAATTCATTCAGATTATCAACCAATCCTTTTCTATCCAAATCAGATTCAACAACGATTATTTTATGTGGTTTATTTACATAATCCTTTCCTAAATATCTAGCCGAAATAAGAGAACGATTTATCCATTTACTCATGTTTTTTCCACTACCATTAAGACTATCATAAATCTTGAACGGATATGTTACTTTATAAGGGTCTACTCCTTTAGGAAGATTCGTCATTAAAGATTCACAACCTTTAGTATATCTTTTAATTTCTTCCTTCATAACAGTCCAAGTTTTATGAGTTTTATAATAGTTCTTCAGTTTGAAATGAGCGGTCTTGCAATAATATTTCTGACCATCATTCAACATCACTTCACCACAAAATTCATTCAATCTTGTACCTATTCCCATTCCTTGATAATCAGGTAACACTACCAACCTATGACCCATCCAAAAATCCCTAATATCTCCGTTTGGTAAAAGTAACATTGCTCTGAATCCCACAAGAATATCACCCCAATAGCATATGAAAACCCTACATGGTGGTAAATTTGCTTCTTGTGTCAGATAATGATACTGCCTAAATATTTTCCAAAGGTCTTCTTTCTTTGAGTTGTCAGCGACCTCGTAGACTGACAACTCAATGCTTTTTTTAGGTCTACCCCTCTGCAATCATAAACTTTTTCGTCATCCAAATCTATTACAATATCAGGTTCCAAATAATCGATATAATCTTTATGACATGAACAAAACACAACCTTCTTCAAATTATGTTTTACTATATATTTCTTTATTCCCAAAACCGTACTAATTGCTACATTTCTATCTACAGTTGAAGTAAATTCATCAAAACACATTTCACTCTGAATATTGAGTGCTAAATCGGCACGAAATCCTTCACCCACAGAAAGTACATTTCTAGGTCTGCACCATGTAGGAACGGTAGATAATCCAACGGATGCCAATCTGTCCATACAATCTTCTTTATCTGTAAAATCAAAATTAGAAATTACAGATTTAGTGTTATCATAAGTTCTGAATTCTTTTGAATAAAATGGAAATTCTTTAAGAAGTTGTGATTTGCCTTTTCCGCTAGAACCAGTAATTACACAGATTTTATAATCAATTTCATTCAAAACTTTTGGTAATTTGTAAGGATAAAATTTACTTTCCCCTAAAAACTCATAATCAAAATATGATTGAGCCAATTGAGTATATTCATCACAAGGGATTTTTGAAATCAATGGTTCTTCTTTATGTTGTAGAATACTTAAAACTTTACAATCAGAATATGTCATATAAATTCTCCATCTCAAGAAATTATAAAACAAAACCATTACTTATGTCAAGGAAAATTAAACAAAAAAAAAGACAGTCATGTTTCGGACTGTCTTACAAAGAACGAATTATATTTAATTACTCTTCGTCATCTTCAGTTGTTTCTTTTGTAATTTCTTCATCTTCTGTTTCAACAACTACATCTTCATCTTTGACATCAATTACAATTTCTTCAACTTTTTCTTCTTTCTTTGGTTCTTCTACAATTGGTGTTTCAACTATATCTTCCTTTATATCAACAATAGGAAATGTATTTGAAAAACTTACAACTTCACCATCCAAAGAAACCTTGTTTGTGTTTTGCATAAAATCATTTGCCATTTTTATAAATCCTCCATATAAAATTTAATCTGAATATTTTTTACCGTTTTCCCAATAATCTGAAGAAATCATTACACCTACCGTGTATCTTCCTTCATAATTCATTGAAATCTGTTTTGCCAATTTAAACGCTTTAGAATATGTTTCAAACTCATTTATACATCCGCACATTGAATCATCTAATTGAACACCTTCATCTAAATCCATCACATAAAATATTGCACCCATAAAACAAACCTCGTAAATTTTTTATTCTACCGCTTTCCAAATTACCTTGATGTTAATATCACTAGCAATTTTAATTTCTGAATCTTCTGTTACAATACTTTCATTAAAATAGTACATTGGATAATAACCGCTCTTTGAAAGTGCTTTTTTCTCAATAGCATATCCTATTGTTTGGAATGGAGTTACTGTTTGTGTTACAGATGTTCCACTTCCGCCATCACTGAAAGTTACCGTGAATGTAGTGGCGGTATATGTTCCAAAAGGCTGATAATCATGTTCTAATGTTGAAGCATCATTTGGAAAATTATAAACTTTTGTAGACTGTGAAATTTCTTCACCATTAAGAACATTTTTATTATCATTAAAAATAAAATTGTTAGCCATAAAAATTCTCCTATTAAAATAATATAAATAGATAGTTATTTTAACTGAACGGTTTGATTGAAGAATGGGGAGTTAAAGTTTATTCTACTCAGACAACTTCTAGTGTAACATTCCCTGTTGTATATAAATACACTCCAAATTGCGAAGGACACAATATGGCTAATAATGCAGACTCTCCTCAGTACCGCATGAATCCTTATGACATAAATTCTAACGGTTTTAGTTTTTATGCAATTAAGGGTGATTTTTCTTGGATTGCCATTGGATATTAATAGCCTTTTATTGTTCTAGTTATTAAACAAAATAGACTTTCATAACGAGAGCCTTTATTTTTAATATCCTTTACAAGACCACATAAAGCCCGCCGTTTTATTATCATAATAAGTAGAGTTTACAAAACGTATCTGTGATAAAGAAACGGGGACATAGCGAATACTACTTCCTGATTGTGTATGTTGTTCGCCATTACCTATCCATGTTCCCGTTACATTGCAGATAACAGACTTAAAAGCAACATATAAGTTATATGTTTTATCAAAGTTATCGTAGTCAGATGTAATTCCACATTCTTCAATCAAACCGTTCGATTAAAATACATAATTAAAAAAGTAACTATTTATTTATATAAATTGGAGGAAAAAATGGCAGATGTAAATTCAGTAAATGTTTCTAATACAGATTATGTAATGAGTGGTATAAACACAATAATTTCTTGTACTACCGCAGTTGGTACAAACACTAAAACCGCAACAGTACCTAAAGGATTCACTTTAGATAGCGGTGTTTCGTTTTTAATAAAATTTACAAATGGAAATACTGCAACATCACCGACTTTAACTTTGACACCCGAAGGAGGGTCTGCATTAACTAATAAAAGTTTAGTAGGAACTAGCGGAAGCAACGTTTTAGTTGCAAATGTTATATATACTTGTTATTATAACGGCACAAATTTTACGATAGATAACAATTGTACTTCTCATATAAGTAACACTAGCAACCCTCACGGTGTAACAAAATCGCAAGTACAATTGGGAAATGTCGCAAACAGAACTATAGACTCTAGTGCTAGTACCTCTAGCACTAATTATATTCAAAATAATGTTGCTACAAGTATAGCAAACGGTGTGGTTTGTACTACCCCTGGTGCTACCACAAACGCCAAAGTTGTAAGTTTAACAGGCTTTACTTTGTTTAACGGTGCAACGGTGAGAGTTTCATTTCAACAAGGTAATATTCTTGCAAAACCAACACTTAATGTTAATAGTACAGGTGCAAAAACCATAGTTGTTCTTCGAAACAATAAATTTTATTTTCCTGCCGTTCATACTGGTTATTGGGATGGTGCTACAACAACATCTACAAGAATGTGGGATAATTATGTAACTTTCGAATTAATGTATCTATCTGGTTCAAAAACCGTATACGATTCGTCAAATAATGATAGTGCTTCATCGGTAGATGGAGTGTGGTTAATAATGGGAAATCCTGTAGTTAATTCATATTTTAGTACCAATTCTAGTTATACAGTTTATGCGAACGGTTTGATTGAACAATGGGGTGTTCATACAAATAGCACGACTGGTGCTACAAGTGGTGAACTTGTAACATTACTTATATCATACTCCAATACACAATATATAATTGAATATAGTTATCTTCGTACTGATTCAGGTGGTGAGGGTTTTAATCATTACAATAATATCACCCAATCCTCGTTTAAAATTGGGCATGATAGTTCTACAGAAACTAGATGGCTAACAATCGGTTACTAATAGCCTTTAGCGTACCAATCTATGCTTTCTCCATTATGCTTGTACCTCATAGTGACCCCTTCTGTTGTTACTGATTTAGGGTGTTGCCCTGAGTCGCCTGGCGTGAAATTCGTTATGTATGCGCATGATACTGATGGCTTTACAGAAAAAACAATAGGAAATTGCTGATAAACATCATCTGAGTTAATTGTTATTATTCCCCATTCTTCAATCAAACCGTTCACTAATTTCGTACACTGATGTATACATTACCATAGTCGTTTTGTCTATAAACAAAAGTACAATATGATTCGGTATGAGTTTTAACCCAAGCATAATTTTTTGAACTATTCGATTGAGTAGTTTCTCTTGTAACTTGTATGAAACCATCATCGGTACTTGGTAAATGCACTAGATAATTAATTGTTTGTTCAACTTGACTATCGCTCGTAACAGTATTTTTATAAACATAATCTTGTTCAATCAAACCGTTCGTTAAAATTAATAACTATTTATAAAACAAAAAAGGTCGTCCAAAACTGAACGACCTCGAACCAACGAATGTTTGTGAGATAAACATCGATGATTTCAGAAATAAATAGTAATGATTCAATAAATTAAAATCAATACCAAATTAAAAAATTTCAAAATTCATTGATTTAAAATCCTCAAAACATTAAACTAGTGTTTGATACACTAAGGAGAATTATTTTTTATGAATAAAAACATTAAAAATGTAGACATTTCTAAATTACAGTTAAACAACAAAATGTATAACATTGAATTCCTTCTGAAAAAAGAGGTGTTCAAAAATTTATGTCTTGTTTCAAACTCTATTACTGATACATCAGTAGCATACATTCCTTGGTTTAATTATGTTTCTACAATTGAAGTGTCTAAAAATAATTTCAAGGATATATGTTTCCTTGCTCCTTGTGCTGAAAATAATTATGCTGATTTATCATTTATCAATAACGAAAAATATATTAATATAAAGGCTTGCCGTATTAAAACATTTAATGCTATTCCTATGGATGGAAACATTTTGACATACGCTAAAAATACAATTTCTGATTCAAACTTCATTGTATTCTACTCAATCAATCCTTTAGAATCAGACAAAATTGTAATAATGACTACAAATATCTATAACTTCTTAGTATCACATAACAATGATAAACATATTCTTTATTTTAATGCTGAAAATATCAGTAAAATCAAAAAAGCATTCAATTTTTCAGATAATCAGATTAATTACATAGATTTGACTAAAAATATAATTCTTGATGAATCTTATGAAAAAAACATCAACATAAAACGAGTATCATGTACAAAAACAGTATACAAAATGAGAGAGATGAAGAGTAAATCTAAAAAATTAAACTACAACATTCGAACTCATTATGGAAATCAATATTCTGCATTTAATATGATTAGTGGCGAAATTCGTCAGTTTAGAGACACTATCGCTAGAAATAATTTTTTTGAATCTATCGGAATTAAACTTGCTGATAATCATAACATCATTAAAAACTGTAAAAACATGACTAAAATTGTCAATAATGAAGAAATAGAATCTTATAGAACTAATATTCATGAAAGCGGTTGGATTATATGTGAGTACATCGCAGATACTATTGAATTAATAAATTATGTTCAAAAATTAATTACGATAGTAAAAGAAAAATCAAAGAGATTAAATGAACGTATTAAAATGATTCTTTCTATGTCTAAACAAAATTTCATTCTTCTCACAAATACAATTTTACAGAATGTACAGAAAGTTAAAAATGAATTCAGAAATACAATTAATTATTTCAGACCTCTGTTCTTACTAGAAAAATTTACAAATTATAATTTTAACAGACTGAAAATTTAGTAATTAAAAAAATTAATTACAGTTTAAATTTCTCTTTTTATAATTAATGTAGGATTATTATATTCATTTAATTTTACTGTGAAATTTTTGATATATTTTTACACAAAATTTTTCAAATTAATAAAAATTTTAATCATATAATTAATAAATATTTTCAAATTTTATACAAAGATTTACTATAAAATTATAAAAATTTTTAATTAGGATACTTTTCTAATTAAATTTATGATTTAAATTTTTCTTTTTTATTTAAAATCTATAATAAATTTTATATGGAAATTTAATTAATGAAGTACCTTGAATTAATTATATAATTCATAGGAACGGTTTGATTGAACAATGGGGAAAATCTAGTTCTGAAGTTGGCACTGAATTTGTGCAAAATTTTATAATAACATTTTATTCAATTCCGACTGTCAATTTTGTTACAGATTACCATTCTCGTAACTCTGATTATAGATATGGTGTCTACTCAGTCGATTACTCATCATTTGGAATGTTTGCGAATGGAGGTTATGCCTATTGGCAAGCAAAAGGATATTAAACAAAATCGGTTCTCACAACGAGAACCAAAATCTTAATAACCAATAGCCTTCCAAGGATAAGTTCCCCAAGTTGGAACTGCATAATACTTAAAATTTTGAGCAGTGATATAACTAGGAAGCATACGAACTTGTATCGTATTGTCTTCTCTAGCATCCGCACTGTCTCCATATTGAGGGTGTCCTATTATAGTTGGATAATTATTAGAAAAATTAATTTTAAGATTAACCGTAGTCCACCCTTCTGTAGTTGGAGTTTCAAATGCCCATTGTTCAATCAAACCGTTCAATTAAATTTTATATAAAAAACATGGTTGCAAATTATTTCAAAATACGTAATAATTTAATTATTATTTGAGGAGAATTTATTATGGATAAAACAGTAAACATCAAACTTACAGAAAAAGAAGAAAAGGCAAT
>Ga0247609_10007092_pt1 | contig 10704 bp, 16 predicted proteins | sample 172DNAGHGlowgp2_FD_193487 | JGI IMG/M metagenome (GOLD analysis project Ga0247609, IMG submission 193487) | Sheep rumen microbial communities from Palmerston North, Manawatu-Wanganui, New Zealand - 1728 DNA GHGlow gp2 | ecosystem: Host-associated > Mammals > Digestive system > Stomach > Rumen ...
GGAAAGAGAATAATAAAGTAGACTGAAAAGGATCTTCTGAAAAATCGCTTCAGTACGATAGAATGCAGTTAAAATAAAAGTAACTGAAGTATTGAAGGTTAATGAAAGTAAAATTTTGGCTGTTGAATAAAATCCACTACTGATTATGCTGTAGCTTAGTAACACCAATGCAGATATACAGGAAGCAATCCAGAACCAATAACGCTTAACACGATCGTTTCTGACCATAACGTAATCGAAAAAAGCTCCACGTAACAGAATATTAAGTATACTTGAGATTATACAAAGTAAATAATACATATAACAATTCCTATATGATAAGAATACTTTTAGAAAATTGCTCTATAAACTGTTTTCTAAAATGACGACTTATCTCGATATATTCAAGATTGCTTAATTGAAGAGAATTATGCGTAAATTGTATAACGTGTCTCATGTTTACAAGACAGTTTTTATTAGCAAAAACAAAGTGCTGGTCTTTTAAAGTTTCTCCGAGAGTGTATATATTTCTACCTGATTCGACATATTCATGATTGGAAGTGCAAAAAGATATTAGATCCCGCTTTCCAATAAAAGAACTAATACAAATTATATCGGCGATTCTTAGGAGGTTCCATTGATCAGGACCGGTTTTAATGCGCATTAAAGCGGAATCATGAGACATTCCCTGAATGATAGTATCCATTACACTGTGAAAACGCTCGTAAGAGACATTTTTATCAAGATACTGGGATGCCTGAACATCAAAGCTCATCTGCATGTAGGCAGGATAATTGCTGATGTATATTAACCGGACATCATTATCAGGAATATTGCGAATAGCTTTAGCAGTATCGATTCCGTTTTTGGGGATACCGTTAACAGGCATCTCTACATCAAGAAAAATGATATCATATACTCCGGGAGAAGTATATGATCTTAACAGATCATCGGGATCATTGAATACGCTTTTTGAGAATTCTATTCCTGTATCAATACAATAGTTTTCAAGAAGTCTGTTAATACATTCAATACCTTCTTTTTCATCATCACATATAGCGGTCTTTAGAATCATGTGCTTGCTCTCTTATGTTTTGTATATATCCGATGATCGAACTTATACATACGATTATAACACTTAAAGTTATAGTGACAAGATATTTTTTGTGATTTGTTATAAGGCATAACAAAACAAATACTGTTATGAAAATGAAAGAGATACCACACTTATGATGTAAACGTATTTTTTTGGAGTCAGAAAGTGGCTTGTTTTTATGTGAAATCGGTGACAGGTACCAAATAATTAGGCTACAGATAATATATATTAAAGTACTCGGCATAATAGAAATAAACTTATATAATAAGGGAGACAGTATAATTGTAATAATGCTTATCCCATATGAAAAAAGAATACAAAGCTTTTTCGATGGAGCGTGTGCACCTCCACCAAAGGTTCTCAGAGTCATAGTGCATATCAGATAGATCAAGGAAACAACAGGTTCACTGCGTATTATTCCGAAGAGAAGGATTATTACAACAAATATAACCTGAGACAATAGTTGATCTAAGCAGTATATATAAATGTTTTTAGTTTTTAAATCTATAATCCCTGCTTCATACATAGTTTCTGTTATTGAAGCGCAGATTCTTTCTATCATGGTTATCTTGTCTCCAGCAAAATGATTAAGAAAAAAGTCAATCCTGAGCATTGGTTTATCTGTATTTACATTATAATACGATAGGAACAGGATAATAGTATTCCCACAAAAAGTGCATTTTGATATACAAAAAAAGCAGATGATAAAGTCTTTTGCTGATTTTGTGCATAAATTGTATGGCAAAAAGCAATTTTTGCTGTAGCTTAAGCAAAACGAATAGGATGTGTTATTATCGGCATATCAGATACTGAAATATTGGTGAAAGGAGGTAAGCATTATGATCAGCAGAATAAAAATGTTAATCTTGAGTCATGCGGCATCTGTATGTGCGTTAGTAGCATTAGTTGCTCCACTGATTTCTCAGGATTGCCAGGGACTCTGGTTTCAGCAGGTTGAGCCGGAAGGGCTGGAAGAGTTTGCTTCAAGATTATAATTGTGCCATACAAGGAGGGGAATATGATAAAAGAAGGTATAAATAGAATAGCTATTAAAGTATTGCTATCAGTTGTTTTTTTAGGAACTATGTTATGTACCTCTGTACAAGCTTCTGGAGATTTACTTGTTGATATTACATATGACGCAGGAGAGACGACAGCGTGTGCGCAATTGTACAATTATTATACTGATGCAAGGTACAGTCAGGTATATATATTAGGTGGATCAAACAGAAATTCAGCAACTACTTTGAATATAAGGTCTCAAGTCTGTTCTTCAGGGGACATGGTTGGTGTTTCTGTAGAGGCATCTACGTTACATATCTGGGGACATGGTGATATATATAATGCAGGAACACCTTATGCAGGGGTTGCCTGGTCGGATGAAAAACAGGTAAGATGAATCGAAATTATACGATAAAGTATATTTTCCTGGAGATATTGAAATCGTTCGGGAAAGAACCAGTGGTCATTATACTTGTGATGTTATGCATAATTTGCTCAAATGCTTTCATGCTGTTCTATTTTGGATATGTACACCATGTAGAACAGAAAAAAATGGATGGTGAATCTGGTGAAAAAGAATTCTATGTATACTTTTATGATCCGACATGGTCATTGGAAAAGAAACAAATAACTGTTAAAGAAAACAAAGTAAAAAAAGGTGAGCTTGTAGAATGGGTTCTTGGACTGGATGAAAGAATATTGGAGGATGTTGAAATAACTCTGGAATGTAAGCTTGAAGATGATGTGGTGGCAGACTTGGCAATAGACAATAGTTCATTATCACTTGCTACGGAGTTTATAGTCAGAAACGGATGTGTTTTACCTCCTGATAATGAGGAATCTTTGAAAAGCAAAAATTTACTCATCGAAGGAAGATATTTTACAGATAATGACTATATAAATAGTGAATTGGTTTGTCTGCCACCCGCTTTTTCGAGTGGAAATTTTAAAGGAGAGTATGAATATCTCAAGGACAGATATTCATCGAAAGCGGATGGAAGCTATATGATTGACGGAAAAAAGTATATGCCGATTGGAGTTCTTGAATCATTTACGGCTATTCCGGATGTTCCTGTTACCACTATACGTGATGATGTTTTTGTGAAGAATATAACGTTTGTATTTGGGCATGTCGTAACACGTTATGAGTATGAAACCATAGCGGATGGCTTGATTGACCGATATGGAGAGCAGGCAATGGTTTCTTCGCTGGATATACAAACAGCTGATTCAAAGAGTTTTGATTCTATGATCTATATGATGATAGCAGCTGTTTCCATAATAGCATCGATCATAGTGGTATTTCTATACGATTATATGATATCGAGACGTATTGAGAGTATCAGGGTATTTGGTTTGTGCGGCATGACTGGCAGACAGATATCCAGCATATTGGTAAGTGGGGCCATGATGCTTTCTGGTACGGCGTGTATTGCAGGAGGATTTTTGTATCATTATCTGATCATGCCTCTGCTTAGGAGAAAATTTGAATATATCGGTAATTCTGCTGCTTTAAGTGTATATTTAGTGATCGATATGTTGTTTCTGCTTGTGTGTTATATTTTCACCAAAGCAGATATTTTGAGGAGATATCATTGAAAACTTGCCTAAAATTGGCAATTCGCCAGATAAAAAAATCAGTATTTGCGCGTGAGGTGATAATAATCCTGTTCACGGTAGTTTTTTCATTTGTTATTTTTTTTGTATCAGCAATACAGTTAAAGCTTAAAGATTATCAGTCGCTGTCACGGTTTTTCAGAAATAAGGGGCTTCTTATAACATCGATGGGATTAGCTAAATCAGCCGATGATCATGGAACTGTAATTCGTGATGAGGAAGAACTGGCAGATTATCTTGGAGATACGACTGATATACTTTGCATGGAGGAAGTATGGGCAACAACAGTAAACGGAGAAAGCGTAGATACATACTGCTATAGCAGAAATGTGGTAGATAGTCTTGATCCGGATATGGCAGAGGGAAGATGGTTTGATAGCAGTGACAGAAATAGTGACAGGCTAAAGGTGGTGGTAAGTTATAATAATGGAATAATAAAAACAGGAGACACGATAGTGCTTAAAAGCACGATGGATAATGAACTTGCACAGGAAATGGATGTGATAGGCATATTGGCTGATGACCAGCTTATGTTTATGGGAGATACTATTAGGGAAGCCTACTGTGATTACAGAGACTGTTTCAAGGTGTTTAGTAGTAAATATGATAAAACAATTAAGCTGTTCCTATCGGATGAACAGCTATCGACCGGTGCTTTTCCATATCTGAATTTTAGAACCGGTCCAGAAAAAGGGTTTCAGAAACAGATGAGAAATGTTACGCTTATCAGTTTCAAAGATGGGATTGGTGATGATGAAATCCTTGAAAAAACAGATAAGTTAAGAGAATTGTCAAATATAGTAGGATACAATACGTTGGATGATATAAGAAAGGGGAGTAGAACATATATTACACAGGAATTAAGCACATGGTTTCCATTGTTCGCTATGTTATTGTTTTTTGTCATAATAGCTCTTATATCTGTCAATATAGTTATGACCAGAAAGATGATGGGTTATTATGCAATACACTATTTATGCGGATTTACGTGGAAGCAAAACGCCAATGTTAGTATGTTTGCATCATTGATGGAGGCTGCAATTGCTTTTGTGATAATACTGATAATTACGTTATCGGGAAAGACGGGATTGACACTGGGGATTGTTGAGGCATTTGCGTGTTTGGTGACAGCTATAGTGATCGTATTGGTTTCGCACCTCACGATATTGGGGATGATAGGTAAAACCAGCGCAAAGGAAGTATTTGGAGAGAATGGACAGCGGAGGCTTACATGGTAAGATTGGAAAGAATAACTAAAACATATAATAAGGGAAGGGCAAATGCTTTTGAAGCGCTTCATGATATATCCATTGAGATTCAAAAGGGAAAGATCACTGTGATTACCGGAAAATCCGGGGCGGGTAAATCTACACTTCTGCATATAATGGCACTTTTTGACAAACCTGACAGAGGGAAGTACTATCTGGACGGAGAAGAAATAACTGATGCTTCGGAAAAGGAGCTTGCAGCGTTGAGAAATATGAAGCTGGGGATAATAATGCAGGATTACGCATTAATAGAAGATTACACTGTTATTGAGAATATAATGCTACCATTGGATCTTTCTCCTATTAAAAGGAAATCCAAAGAAAAAATGGAAATGATATATGAGATGATGCAGAAGGTTGATATAGAGAAACTTGCGAAAAAAAGGGTAGAACATTTGTCGGGAGGGCAAAAGCAGAGAGTTGCAATTGCAAGGGCAATGATCAATTCGCCTGATATCATTATAGCAGATGAACCTACAGGTGCTTTAGATTCACAAAACACAAATGCAGTTATCGATTTATTTGAAATGATGAAGAAAGGAGGGAAAACGATAGTTATTGTAACGCACGATAAGGATATTTCTGCTATAGGAGATATATGTTTTGAGATTAAAGACGGATACATTGTAGCATAGCTGTATGAAGGATTTAGCAAATTAGCGGACAAAAGGAGTGTGTAAATGAAAAATAGAGTAAAAAACGTTATCATGAGCATTTTGGCAGGGGCAGTTTTGTTTGGAGTTATGTCTGGAATGACATATGCGGCAGGAACGTTAACAGCATCTATGGAAAACAGTGGTTTGTACAAGCTTACATTACATCATGATTATTCTGACAGCAGATATTGTGAGCTGGCAATATCGACAGGTTCTTCAGCATCAACGGCAACATGTGTTGGATTTGCTTCCGGAACGTTATCTCCGAATGTAGAGATGCATCTAAATCGCATGGTGACCGGACAATACGGATATGGACTTGGTGTTGTATATTTTGGTCAGACTCCATATTCTACTGTTGTATGGTCAGATCATACGGAACATGCTAATCCGAATTATGGGAACTGATCTGTGATAAGTGTCTTATGGACGTACATTTATGAGGATGAAAATATATAACAAAATAAGATACGTTATACAGGAACTCAGGGCATTTATGCGTAAGGAACCTATAATGATGATCTTATATATTTTATGCGTTATGAGTTCCTGTATTATTATCATTTTCTTTTTCGGATTTGTGCATCATATGGAGCAGAAACAGCTTGACGGAGAAAATGGGGAACGAAATCTTGTTGTATTATTTTACAGATTCAGGAGACCTCTTGATCAAAAGCTGGAATTTGTAAAAAGCAAAGCAGTCACGAAAGGTGACCTTGTAGATCTTCTGATGAATATAGATGAAAGTATATGGGATGACTGTATCAATATTGAATTGTCCTGTAAATATGAAGATGATGTTGTTGAACAGCCGGATACTGATTTCCTTACCCTTTCAGCGGTCATAGATTTTTTGATAAAAGACGGTAAAATGATAGTTCCACCGGTTATGGAAAAAAGGTTAAAAGGAAAAGGAATGCTTAAAGAAGGCAGGTATTTTACACAGGAAGAGTATGATAAAAAAAGCCTGGTGTGCATTGCTCATCCGGAGAATATAGGGTCTGTGAACCTTAGAGGAGAATATTCCGCATGGTGGGATAAATACATTCTCTCTACGGATAGAGGCACCTATATAGTAGATGGGAAAGAGTTTGAATGTATCGGTTTTTTTTCACAACTGTATATTCCTCTTATCCCGGCGACGGTTATGAGGGATGATGTATTTGTTATGGAAATGCTCATTGAATTTGATCATGTGATAACAAGACATGTATATGAGACGGTTTCCAATGAGTTAAAAGCAAGATATGGCGATCTTGCAATAATTGAGGATATTGAACCGAAACAGGCGGATTTTCATCGATTTAACAGCACTATTACAAAAATGATGCTGTTGGTGATGGGGCTATCGCTGATAATAATATCGGTATTATACAGTTATATGATCTCAAGGCGTGAGTCATGTTTTCGAGTATACAGGATGTGTGGGATGTCAAATGAACAGGTGCGTGATATTATATTAGATGAAGCAACTGTCATTAGCGTGTTTGCCGTTGTATTAGGAATATTATTGTATCACCTGATATTGCTTCCGGGTCTGGAAAAGAGTTTTGAATACCTGAGGAATTCGGCTGGTATAAGTATATACGCAATGATAGGGATATTATTCATTTCCATATCAAGGTTTTATTTATGTGTTGTGATAAGATACAGGACAATGATGAAATAAAACAATAGGGCTGAACATTATTCCTATAGAAAGCGATATATGGGAGGTATACATGAAAAGAATAGCATTATGTGCATTGATGTTGATCATGGTATGTGGATGTGCAGACGGTAGTTCGATCGATCAGGGTGTTCAGGAAAAGGAACAAACAACCGAAGGAGAGAGTAACCCCGAAGAGAATATTGAGGATGGGGACGCCGTAAGTGTAGATGCTGCAGGCGATGAAGTATCGAAATATGAACTTATAACATTCAGGTATCAGCAGCACCCTGTTGTCGTGACCTGTGATGGTCATGAAGTTGCAAATATAAGCTATACTACTATAAATACTGAATCATACGAGGATGATGGATCTGTTCATCAGTTCTTTTTGCTTGCTAACAGGCTTAAGGAATTTAATAATGAGCAAAAGCAAAAATATCTGGAAGATGATAACCTTATCAGTAACAGCGAAAATATCAGAGAGCATGTAGCTTCATATGGTACTTATTCATACTGTCATAAGGGAGAGATAATTCCGATACGATCGGATAATGAAGTTTTTTCATTCGTTGTATATGAGCAACTGCGTCTTGATCGTAGTACAAAAGGATGGATATGCTGGTGGCCGTATAATATCGATTCTGAAAGCGGAGAGGATATTCTTTTATCAGATGTTGTTACGGATACGGAACCTCTTCTTGATATTTTATTTGAAGAGTTCGAAAAAATAAATATACAAGAAAGTCTCCCGGCTGAAAGCCGTTTTGGATTCAAACGTGATTTTAATCAGTATATAATAAATCGGAGTGGAGATTTTATAGCTGACGAACATGTATTGAAGATCCTGACTGGTGAGAAATATTATAATGAACTATTGAAAAGAGAAGGTAAATATGCCAATTGGGTATTGGATTATGATGGGGTATGGTTCTTTTTCTCTGGCGATGATTATGAAGCTTATGGAGTTAAGATACGGTATAATGACCATCCGGAGATTTTTTCGGACAGATTTTTCAAATCCAATTTAAATGGAGATATAAGCTTTCAAGCATTGGAGAAACCGGAAGCAAATATAGAATATGAGGATTTATTGATGTTTGAGAAGAAAGATAAGATGCAAGAAGAAAATGAGTAATAATTGAAAATATAAATAGTCGATAAATTGAGAATTAAGCCTATTTCGTACTGATAAAGACAATAGACTATAGACCATTTATGTCAGCAAGAGGAGAATGTGCGTGAACAGTGTACATCTTGGGGTTATGGAGAAAAGATTTGCCGAAATGATCTGGGAGAGAGAGCCAATATCAAGTCATGACCTTGTTAAGCTGACGGTCGTTGACTTTGGATGGGCGAGGACGACAACGCATAATATGATAAAAAAGCTGTGTAAAAAGGGAGTATTTAAGACTAATAAGGGGATAATTACTTCTGTTTTAGATAGAGAACAGTTTTATTCTTTACAGGCTCAACAATTTGTATCTGATATGTTTGAGGGTGAGCTGAAGGCGTTTATTATTGCATTTACGAAGAATAATAAGCTTACGCAGAATGAAAAGGATGAGATAAGAAGGAGCATTGAATAATGATTTATCCTTCAAGCAAGATGTGGCGTATCAGAAAGAGTCTGAAGCGGTGAATGTTTTTATGACGTATCGCGCTTATTTTGTACCGTTTGTTTTTGAGAGTTTTTCAGGTTGTCAGTTTCTTATTATGCTCCCATAAAATCAGCAAATCTAATTTAGACATGGCGGACAGGATGACATCTTATATTTGTATCATTATCATCGGGAGCTTCATCTTCCTTTTCCGGCAGCCCGGCTTTTTTTCTTCAGTTTCATTTAAGCCGGTATCCGGAGCTTTAGACTTTTCTCCGTTCAATATCTTTGACTTTTCACTTGAGCGTCCGAACATCTTTACCGTAAGGATCCGGTAACGTTCTTTGGGATCTACGTATTCGCAATCCCGCAGATGTTCAAACTTGTCCTGCAGGAGACAGTATGCCCATACAACGACTTCTTTATCCATTGCATAAAGATCATGTTCAGTATAGTGGGGCATTTCATATCCTGCAAACTTCTTATCTTTCATCCGCGGTCTCCTCAGGAAATGTTCAAAGATCGACAAGAGTGCGGATCTTATCTATGATACGTTTTTTTCATTAACCTCTTTCTGCAGCAGATTCACTTTATCGCGGAATTCCTGCAGTTCTTCTTCATTTCTGGCTAAAGCACTGTTGCTTCATAGGCTTATTGTATCAGCGGAGGTCGTATTGAAAAACACACCTATTATCTACCAGTTACGCTGGGTGGGACTTTTGTATCTGGTGAATGGGGATCCTGTGTATTATTGCATTTTTTTGTGATAGGGCATTGATGCAATGCGTTAAAAGTGCTATTATAGTATTGATAGAAATGGGTGATACGATATGGATACAGCGAATGAGATAAAAAAATTACGAACAGATATGGGAATGAATCGCAAAGAATTTTGTGATTATTATAATATACCGTACAGGACTGTTACTGACTGGGAAGCAGGAAAACGTAAAATGCCGGAGTATGTCCTGGAACTTATGGAATATAAGGCGGATGTTGAGCAGTTAAAAACTGTCAACACATGAGAAATATAATGTTGAGGAGGACTTCTGTTATGAGTATGAGAGATAAAGAAGTACTTAATATGCAGCTGGTTTTAATACCGGTTTTAGCAGAAGCTTGGAAGAAAACATATTCTGAGTTATCGGATCTGCTCAAGAAATATGATGTATTGAGTTATATTGATGTTTGCTATGAAAATTACAATTCTACCGGGAATCAGGGCATTATCGATGATTTACAGGACTATATAGAAATGCAGGGAGGTAGAGTTAGTTGAAGCCTTTGTATCATGGAACGATATATGATTTTGAGGAGATAGATGTATCAGCCGGAAAAGGTTATAAGGATTTTGGCAAAGGATTCTATGCCACCGCAGTTCCTTCACATGCGGAGAGGCTTGCAATCAGAAACAAGAGCATTGCAGAGAAACGCCAAAGCTTTCTCAAAAACAAAAAGGGAATAAAGATACAGCCGATTGTAGCCTACAGATATAATCTTCTGTTCAGTGAAGAAACGGCTGGATTAAAGGTTAAGGTATTTGAAAAAGCTGATAAGGAGTGGCTGCGCTTTATCCTTCAAAACCGTAAATGTAATGGTTGTATGCATGATTATGATATTGTGATAGGCCCTACAGCGGATGCTGAAACAACTACAATTATCAATGAATACTATGATGAACTGGAAGAATCAGGGTATTCAGATGAAGTTGTGCGATAAGGTAATTGCGGAGTTAAAGCCGGAGAATTTACCTAAACAGTACTTTTTCAGAACCCCGGAGGCAGTGAACACCTTGAGCTTTGACAAGGTGAAAAGGCAGGTGATTGGATAATGATTA
>Ga0247609_10007094_pt1 | contig 10703 bp, 9 predicted proteins | sample 172DNAGHGlowgp2_FD_193487 | JGI IMG/M metagenome (GOLD analysis project Ga0247609, IMG submission 193487) | Sheep rumen microbial communities from Palmerston North, Manawatu-Wanganui, New Zealand - 1728 DNA GHGlow gp2 | ecosystem: Host-associated > Mammals > Digestive system > Stomach > Rumen ...
TCTTATCAAGGTGTATTGTCGGTCGAGACCGGCCACATCAACGTTCACGAGTCGGGCGCTATCGAGTTTGGCGGACACAAGGTGCTTACACTGCCATCACACGATGGGAAAATGGAAGCCCGTGAGTTGTCACAGTGGCTTCATGATTTCTATGCCGACCCCACTTATGACCACATGGTCTTTCCAGGCATGGTTTATATCACCTTTGCCACCGAGATGGGAACGATTTACAGCCTCGCAGAGTTGAGAGCCATCAGTGACGTCTGCCGCACGTACAACCTGCCACTGTTCATCGATGGCGCCCGCTTGGGCTATGGCTTGATGGCCGAGGGTAGTGATATAACCCTGCCACAGTTGGCCGACTTGTGTGATGTGTTTTACATTGGTGGAACCAAGTGTGGAGCCTTGTGTGGCGAAGCGGTCGTTTTCCCCAACCCCAATGCTCCCGCACCCGACCATTTCTTTACGATTGTCAAGCAACATGGCGCGTTATTGGCCAAGGGGCGCCTGCTGGGCATCCAGTTTGATGTGCTGATGCAGGATGGGCTTTACTTCAAGATTGCCCGTCATGCCGTCGAGCAGGCCATGCGGCTGCGTGAGGCTTTTATCTCTAGGGGATATAAGATGTATAGTGATTCGCCGACCAACCAACAATTTGTTTTGTTGAATCAAGAGACGATAGCCCGGTTAAAGAATGAATTTGTCTTTGAGGAATGGTATCCCGTAGGAGACTTGATGAATTGCCGCTTTGTTACCAGCTGGGCCACGCTCCCCAGCGATGTTGATGCCCTTATAGCTGCATTGTAAACATTTCTATTATAGCTTATTATGAGAATTTGGATTATAACGATTGCGATTGTTATTGCAAGCGCAATGAGTTCGTCTCATGTCCTGGCTGGTGTCATTGACGGCAACCATGCCATACAAATTGCATCGGAGTTCTTGACAACACAATATCAGCAACAGCATCGGTTGAGTTCTACCTCACATGGCTTGACATTGTGTCACACTTGCTATTCCTCGACCAATCAATCCATTCCCACCTATTATATAATAATAGATAGAACTGGTGGGAAATGGGTCATTGTCGCTGCCGACGACCGTATCTCCAACCCTGTGCTTGCCTATGGTAACAGTGACAACTTTGACGTTGATGAAATGCCTTGCAATATGCGTTCATGGCTCAACAGTTACAGCGAACAGATAGAGAACTTTCAGGCACATACTGACATCCCTCCTGTCCAAGCCACACAACAGCTATCGGCCTCACTGAGCAGTATCGCTCCCATGTTAGCTACCACTTGGGGACAGAGTTCACCTTTTAATGGCCAGTGTCCCAAGGTGGGTTATTACAAAACCTATACCGGGTGTGTAGCCACAGCAATGGCCCAGGTGATGCGTTATCATCATTTCCCTGTCAACGAGACTCGGCCAATCCCTGCCTACACGACCAAAACTGGCATCAGCGTGCCAGCATTGCCCGCCGCTACATTTGACTGGGATAATATGCTGCCATCCTATAACAATGATTATAATACCAAACAAGCCAGTGCAGTAGCCCTACTCATGCGCTACTGTGGGCAATCCATCGAGATGAACTACGGGACAAGCATCAGCACCGGTACGTTCCAGGCAATTCCATTTGCCATGAACTACTTCTTCGGCTACAGTCAAGCGGCTACGGTTTACATGAGGGATGCGTCCAATGATGCCGCCTGGGAACAAATGATGTATGACGAGTTGGCCAAGGGTCGGCCTATCATTTATTCCGGTTATGACAGTAGTAGTGGCTCACATGCTTTTGTACTTGACGGCTATCGAGATGGAATGTTTCACATCAATTGGGGCTGGAGCGGTGATTATGATTCCTACTGGCAGTTATCGGCATTGACACCAAGAGGCTATAATTACTCAACACGCCAGTACGCTGTGCTGGGCATTCAATGTGATTATACCGATGTGAATAATGACGGGGCCATCGATATAGCCGATGTGAGCGACTTGATTGATGTTATCCTGTCCAACGGCAAGGGTGGGGATGTGAACGGTGACGGATTGACCGATATTGAAGATCTTATCTCGCTGATTGATATGGTGCTTACTAATGGAGGGCATGATGAAGATGGTGATGTCTTCGTTGTGAATGGCGCTTCTTTCAAGATGGTAAAAGTGGAAGGCGGCACCTTTGAGATGGGTGCAACCCGTGAGCAGGGCGATGATGCCGATGCCGTTGAGTTCCCTGTTCATCAAGTCACATTGTCTTCATATTACATAGGCAAGACCGAGGTGACACAAGAGTTGTGGAAAGCGGTGATGGGCACCAACCCCAGCAGTATGTGTGGCCCGGAATTACCCGTTGGCAATGTGAGCTGGAATGACTGTCAAGAGTTTATCAGCCGCTTGAATAGTCTGACAGGAAAGGCCTTCAGGTTGCCCACCGAGGCCGAATGGGAGTTTGCCGCCCGAGGAGGAAACAAGAGTAGGGGGTATCGCTATTCAGGTGGCGACGATATCAATGCCGTGGCTTGGTATTTTGATAACGGTCAGTATTCTTATGGAAGGCGAGTCGCGCAGAAACAGCCCAACGAATTAGGCATCTATGACATGAGCGGAAATATGTATGAATGGTGTTACGATTATTGCGATATATACCCATCGGATGCGCCTCAAATCAACCCCCAAGGGCCCTTGACAGGCAACGAACGGGTTGTACGTAGCGGCAGCTGGTATTCCCCCGCGACAGAGTGTCGTAATACTGCTCGCTCGGGCGCAGAACCCACCGCAGCCTATGTCCACATGGGATTCCGTCTTGCCTTATAAATGATCTATATATCCTTAGTTTTATGACCTGGAGCGTGTGAAAGATAATTAAACCAGAGACGGTATCAATACTTTTTTGTAATTTTGCACGTTTTTTACATTAAAGAAATGGCAACTATCCTAAATATAGAGACCTCTACCGATGTGTGCTCGGTGGCTTTGACCAGCGAGGGACAGGTACTTGACCATCGTGAGAACTACGAGGGGCAAACCCATGCCACCTTGTTGAGCCAGTACTTGAAGGAAATGATCGACTATGCCCGCAGCCGTGAACTCAAATTGGACGCCGTCGCTGTAAGCATTGGGCCGGGTTCCTACACGGGGCTGCGCATAGGATTAAGTGAAGCCAAGGGGCTAGCCTTTGGCATGCAAGTACCCCTCATTGGGGTCAACACGTTGAAACTGCTAACAGTGAGTACGATGTTTCATCACTTCATCGAGGAGGAGAATGTGCTATATGTTCCCATGATCGACGCCCGCCGCATGGAGGTCTATACCGCAGCCTACAGCCCCGCACTCGAGCCTGTTTTAGAACCTCAGGCGATGATACTTGACGAGAATTCTTTTGGCCCGTTGCTCTCGCAGGGCTTTACGCTCGTGGTCATGGGTAACGGTAGCGACAAGTCCCGCCAGGTGCTCAAGCATGATCACATCCGGTTTGTGGAGGGCATTAAGCCCGTGGCTGTCGATATGCTGGCTCTATCCGAAAAGGCCTATCGTGAGCATGACTTTATCGATGTGGCCTATAGCACTCCGCTGTATCTAAAAGATTTCCAGGCAACTAAGCCCAAGAATCCCATCCTTGGACTGTGAGGCTCACAATCAGGGTTGAGAAAAAGGATTTTCACAGTTCAAAAAAAAGTATTATTTTTGCCGATTATGTTGACTTATAACTCACTTCTCAAGAAACTGGTGTTGCCCGAATATGGCCGCAACATCCAGCAGATGGTGGATCATTGCTTGACAATCCAAGACCGCAATGAGCGCACTCAGTGTGCCTACACGATTGTTCAAAACATGGCCAACATGTTTCCTCAGTTGCGCACCGAGGCCGATTACCAGCATAAATTATGGGATCACTTGATGATCATGAGCGGTTTCCAACTTGATGTGGATTTCCCCTTTGATGATATCATCAGGGAGGAGAACCTGGAAACCCAGCCTGCCCCCATTCCCTATCAGCTGGAACCCATCAAGTACCGCCACTATGGCAAGAATATTGAGCGCATGATTGAGCGGGCCGCCGAGTACCCCGAGGGGGAAGAACGCGATGCTCTGGTCATGCTACTGGCCAACCACATGAAAAAGCTCATCTTCCAAATCAATAACGAGGATGTTGATGACGCCAAAATATTCAAGGATTTGGCTTATTATAGCCACGGCGCGATAAGACTTGACCCTGAAACCCATCACCTGCATGAGTACCAGATTGTCAAGCCTGCTCAGCAACCTGGCAAGAAAAAGAAAAAGAAATAAAGTGGAAATAGTTTCCAGTTGGATGCGGCATACGCAATCAATCGAAAACTGACAACTGACAAGATCAATGATCACACGTGAGGAACTCATAGCGATTGGGCACTTTAACAAGGCACATGGCGTTGACGGAGAAATCTCTGCCACTGTTGATGTGGATGTTGATGTGCTCAAAGGATTTTCTTGTTTGGTCAGTGATATGGATGGCATTTACGTCCCTTTCTTTGTCGTTGCTTGCCGCCCTAAGTCGCATGAGACCGTGTTGCTCACTATCGATGGTATTGACAGTGAACGGGAGGCTGCCAAACTTGTAAATCATGACATCTTTGCCCTCAAGCGGGATTATTGCCTAGAAAGTGAGGATGCCGATGCCGATGGTTATCCTTTGGACTTTTTCATTGGCTTTGAGCTTCAGGATAGTGATGGCACAAGTGTGGGAGAAATAACCGACGTGGATGATCAGACCGAGAATGCGATCTTCATAGTGACTCGTGATGACGAGGAATTGATGGTTCCGGCAAGCGATGATTTGATTTTGGAATTTGACGAGGACAAGAAACTCATGGTCATGGACTTGCCTCAAGGACTGCTCGACCTGAATGATTAACTCAATTGAACATGAATAGACGTGTTGTAAATATTTTCATGCCGCTGTTGTTTGTGATGTTCTTATTGGCTTTGCCGTTGACATCACAGGCAAGGGAACACGAAGTGGACATCTACGAGCTTTCACTCGATGAAAATCTGGAAACACCTGAAATCAAGAATGACAAGCAAGCCGATAAGATTCAAGAATTCCAGTATGACATGGCTGTCGCCTTCAAGCGTTCCAACTATGACGTGGAAATTATGCGCGACGACGAGGTTATCGTCATTACCATCCCTGCCAGCCAACTGTTTGAACCTAATGACACTGTCCTATCGCAACTGGGTGAGGCTCAACTGAAGCCGTTCTTGAGAATGATTAAGAATCCAGGCTTCTATAAAATGCTGCTGGTCATGCACAGTGACAACACGGGGAGTTCAGAGTACACGCTCAACCTCACGCGACAGCGCGTGAACGCCATTTTTGACTGGTTTGACGAAAATGGCAGTGTGGACTATGTGGTACCTTACGCCCTGGGCGAAACCGAGCCCATCGTGGATAATAACTCGGTAGAGAACCGCAAGCGCAACCGCCGGCTTGAGATCTATCTCGTGCCAGAGAAAACGATGTTACAGCAAGCCAAGAAAGGCATCATCAACATCAGTCACATGCCTAAAGAGAAATAACAACACATAATTATATAATAAAGCACAAGAAATAACAATGGCAAAAGAGCTTAAAGATTTAACCAAGAGAGCCGACAATTACTCTCAATGGTATAATGAACTGGTAGTGAAAGCCGACCTCGCTGAGCAGTCGGCAGTGCGTGGATGCATGGTCATCAAGCCCTATGGCTATGCAATCTGGGAAAAGATGCAGCGTCAACTTGACGACATGTTCAAAGCAACAGGCGTGCAAAACGCATATTTCCCCTTGCTCATTCCCAAGTCCTTCTTGAGCCGAGAAGCCGATCATGTGGAAGGCTTTGCCAAGGAATGTGCCGTGGTGACCCATTATCGACTGATGAATGACCCCAATGGCAAGGGCGTCGTTGTGGATCCTGCCGCACGCCTTGAGGAGGAACTGGTGATACGTCCCACGAGCGAGACCATCATCTGGAACACCTATCGCAATTGGATCAACAGCTACCGCGACCTGCCCTTGCTCATCAACCAATGGGCAAACGTGTTCCGCTGGGAGATGCGCACACGTATGTTCCTGCGCACCGCCGAGTTCCTGTGGCAAGAGGGACACACTGCCCATGCCACCAAGGAGGAAGCCGAGGCCAAGGCCATTGAAATGCTCAATGTCTATGCCGATTTTGCCGAGAAGTATATGGCAGTTCCCGTAATTAAGGGTATCAAGACGGCCAACGAGCGCTTTGCTGGCGCCCTCGAGACCTATACGATCGAAGCCATGATGCAAGATGGCAAAGCACTGCAGTCGGGTACCAGTCACTTCCTGGGACAGAATTTTGCCAAGGCCTTTGACGTGAAGTTCATCGACAAGGAGAACAAGTTGCAAGATGTTTGGGCTACCTCATGGGGTGTATCCACACGCCTGATGGGTGCACTCATCATGACCCATAGCGATGACAACGGACTCGTTCTGCCTCCGCATCTGGCACCCATCCAAGTGGTTATCGTGCCTGTCTATAAGACCAACGATCAGTTAGACCAAATCAATAAGGTGGTTGAACCCATCGTGAACAACCTGCGTGGCATGGGCATCTCGGTGAAGTATGATAATGCCGACAACAAGCGCCCCGGCTTCAAGTTTGCCGATTATGAACTCAAGGGCATCCCCGTGCGCCTCGTTTTGGGCGCTCGTGACATCGAGGCTGGAACCATCGAGGTGATGCGTCGTGACACGCTCGAGAAGAGCAGCGAGCAGTTAGCTGGTATCGAGAACCGCGTGAAGGAGTTGTTGGAGGAAATCCAGGTCAACATCTTCACAAAGGCGTTGAACCAGCGAGAGCGCATGACCTACAAGGTGGACACCTGGGAGGAATTCAAGGAGCAGATCGAGAAGGGCGGCTTTATCCTTGCCCACTGGGATGGTACCACCGAGACCGAAGAAAAAATCAAGGAGGAAACCAAGGCGACTATCCGTTGCATACCGCTGGACGCTGACGACGAAGAAGGCCAGTGCATCTATACCGGCAAGCCTAGTCACCGTCGCGTCATCTTTGCCCGCAACTATTGATTTTTGGGCTGACCGTTTTATTTCCAGGCGTTAGTAATCATCGGGTTTCCTAACGCCTGGAAATCTTTATATTATACACACATACAAAAAAAAGCACATCGTTTCACAACGAATGTGCCTAGGAAAAAATAGTATGAATAAAAGTTTGATTTAAGGTCCTGCAAAATTACTTCAAATTTTCTTATCCTGCAACTATTTTTAATAAAATATACAGCTTTGTTAATAAGTTGAACTTTTATCAAGCGGAATATTCAATTGTTATGATGTCGTCATGACTCAATTATTCGGCGATTATTGTTTTTTTGCCTTTTTAATAAAGAATTTTCATCAATTTAACTGCTCAAATCAGGATAAAATGTTAACTTTGTCGTTTGATAGTTATAAACGATTCATAGATATATCAGTCTAACGACAGAATTCACATTAACAATATCAAAAAGATGAGCGAGAGAAAAATAGGCACTATTCATGTTCTGAAGATGTTGTTTGGCATCTTTATGGTAATTGTTTACCTGGGAATGGCGTTTCTCATGGCTATCAATTATTTTGGCTTTTCTACTACCGCTACTTGGAATGCCATCAGATGGTTTTTTGCCGTGATGCTAGCGCTATATGGCATCTATCGCTGTTATCGCGTCATCAAGGGTGATGGCACCTACGGGATGCGTGTCTATGACGAAGAAGAAGCGGAAAACGATGAGAACCAATATACTACCTATGCCGACGCTTTAAAGAAAAAGGAAATCCAAAAATGATGAAAAGAATAAACACAATACTGCTGATTGCAGTTCTCATGCAGGTGGTTGTTGCGATGACTTCTTGTGGCGACCAGCGTCACAAGAGCACCAGTACCCGTGGCATTGCCCGAATCATGTGTGATGAATCCTTCCAGAGTGTTCTGGAACAGGAGATTGCTGTGTTTGAATACCAATATCCCGAAGCCAGCATCATGCCACAATATATCAATGAACATGATGCGCTTGACTCGCTGTTCAAGAACAAAGTGGACTTGATCATCATATCCCACGACTTGACATCTGACCAAAAGAAGAGCTTGAAAAAGCTCGGACGTGGCTACCGTTCAAGAATGATTGCGGTGGACGCCGTCGCCATTATCGTGAATAAGCAGAACGACATTGATGAATTGACGATGTCTGACCTGCGCGACATCTTCACTGGCAAGGTGAAGCGCTGGGGTGAGGTCCTGCCCACTAAACTCAAGAATGACACCATCAAGCTCATGTTTGACGGGTCAGGTACCGGTGTCGTCAATTACATGAAGGAAAAGTTCTTGGGCGGTGCGAATTTCGGTCCCAATGTTTACGCCCGCGCGACGAGTGCCGATGTCTTTAAGGCTGTCGAGGAATACAAGAATGTGATTGGTTTCATCGGTGTGAGCTGGATCACGAGTGACCTCAAGTCGCTCGAGAAACCCATCGAGCAAAAGTATGAGGAACTCAAGACCAAGAACGAGGTGAGCATGATAGATTTCACTGACCGTATCAAGGTTATGCCCGTGCGTGACGATGATAAGCTACAAGCAGTAAAGCCCTATCAGGCCCACATACACAGTGGTGACTATCCGTTGGTGCGCACGATATGGGCGATTGACGCTTCCTATAACGGAACGCTAGACCATGGCTTCTATTCTTTCTTGACAGGGGTTATCGGCCAGAAGATCATTTTGCAGACCGGCATTTTGCCCGCTGCAGAGCCAGTCAGATATGTTGAGGTTCAATGATTTATCAGGTTGGCACAATAATTGCAATTAATAATAACACAAAACGAACTCATAAATATTAACATTAAATTGTTACTACAATGAAAAGGAAATTCTTTTTTGCATCACTCATGTTGATGGGTGCATCCCTGGTAGCCAACGCACAAGGCTACAAGGACGGTATTGAGTATTACAAGGTTGACAAGCTGGACAACGCTAAGGAACTGCTGGAGCGTAACCTGAATGCTGCCAGCACCGACAAGGCCGAGGCTTTCTACTATCTGGGTCAGATTGCTCTGCACCAGGGCAAGGTCGCCGAGGCAGCCGCCAACTTTGAGAAAGGTATCGCAGCCAATGCCATGAATCCTTACAACTATGTGGGCCAGGCTGCTATCGCTCTCAAGAACGGTGGCGAGGTGAAATCACTGCTTGAAAAGGCCCGCAAGCTGACCAAGAAGGACCCCAAGCTGGAAATGGAAATCGCTCGTGCTTTCTATGATGCAAATCCCACCACCTATGCCAAGGACATCGAGAAGTGCATCAAGAATGCCCGCAAGTGGAATCCTAACGACCCCGACAGCTACATCTTTGAGGCCGACACCAAGGCCGATAAGAAGGACTGGGGCAACGCAGCCGGTATCTACGAGTTGGCCTTTGACAAGGATCCCAAGAACATCGAGGCTTATGTGAAGTATGCCAACACCTATTTTAATGTAAATCCTCAAATGGCTATTGAGCGTCTTGAGGAGCTGCAGAACAAGGTGCCCACCTCAGCACTGGTACAGCGAGAACTTGCCGAGAAGTACTATGCCGATAACTTGGGCGCCAAGGCTGCTGAGCAGTATGGTAAGTACATCAAGAACCCCAACCACTTTGCTCAAGATGAGGTACGCTACGTTCAGCTGTTGTTCTTCGGTGAGAAGTATCAGGAGAGTCTCAATTTGGCCACCAGCTTGGTCAACAAGTTGAATCCTGCCGACAGCAAGGTGTTCTACATGAAGCGTATGCAACTCTATAACCTCGTTCAATTGGAGAAGTGGCCCGAGGCCGTTGAGGCTGGTCGTTCATTCTTTGCCAACGCAGTACCTCAGGGTTCCAACTACGAGGTTCGCGACTACACCGACTATGGTCAGGCACTGCAGACCGCCGGTTTCCCCGAGGAGGCTATCGCTGCCTACAACAAGGCAATCGACCTGAATCCCAAGAATGCCGACCTGATTCGCAACCTGGGTGACAGCTATGCCGACGCCGAGAATTTTGTCAAGGCCGCTGAGTACTACCAGCGTCTGGTTGACGACGGTAACCACAAGTCTAACGACCTGTTTACCCTGTCCAACTACTACCTGGGCATCGCCAGCTCCGAGGGCTTGGATGCCGCTGTCAAGAACGACGCACTGGCCAAGTCTCAGAAGTATATCGATGAGGTTGACAAGCTGGTTCCCGACAATGTGCAGATTGTTAACCAGAAGGCCAAGATTGCCAAGTTCCGTGAGGGCGACACCAACAACGGCGCTGCACTGGCTGCTTATAACGAACTGCTCAACATTCTTGACAAAAAGGAGGACAAGGCCAGCTATGCCCGCTACTACAAGTATGCCTACAATTACATGGCTACCTACTACTTCACCAAGGGTGATAAGGCTACGGCCAAGACTTACTACCAGAAATGGCTGGAGTATGATCCCGAAAACGAGTCGCTGCGCAACTACGTGAACAGCCTCAAGTAAAAGAAAGACTTTAGTGTGATATTTGACAGGCAGTCCTGATTTCGGGGCTGCTTGCATTTTTTGAATTGATTTATATTAATAATGTATTTGGAACGTGATATTTTTAGTAATTTTGCCCGACAAAACAATTATAACAGTTATTCATTCATGAAACATTTAGTTTTCCTTTTGG
>Ga0247609_10007096_pt1 | contig 10702 bp, 13 predicted proteins | sample 172DNAGHGlowgp2_FD_193487 | JGI IMG/M metagenome (GOLD analysis project Ga0247609, IMG submission 193487) | Sheep rumen microbial communities from Palmerston North, Manawatu-Wanganui, New Zealand - 1728 DNA GHGlow gp2 | ecosystem: Host-associated > Mammals > Digestive system > Stomach > Rumen ...
GCTTAATGAACTTTTTGCGCCGTTTTCTTGGAAGTCCCCGCTTTTTGCACTACTTTTGCAGCAGCTAAGGTCATTAACGCTCCTTATCATCAATCTGTCAGCGTATGATCAAAAGCACTGGACTTGTAGCTCAGTTGGTTAGAGCAACAGACTCATAATCTGGAGGTCCTAGGTTCAAGCCCTAGCTGGTCCACATTGAAAATCAGAGAGTTACGAAGGTTTCGTAGCTCTCTTTTACTTTTCTGTGAAATTCAGGTGAAATTCGTAGCAGAAAAGTTAAGTTGTGGAATACTATGCAAGTTTTCGGTATGCCATGAGAAAGTATGCAATAAAATATTGTTGATTAGAAATGATTTTTGCAAAATATTGTAACTTATGCCTCGTTTTTACATAACTTTTCACTAAATTTGCCACAAAATTATTTATAGATATGGCTAAGAACCTCTTAAACAAGTATGTTTGGCTTGTAGAAACCATCTACAAGGCTAAACGCATAACGTTCGAGGAAATCAACGAAAAGTGGTTGGATAATGACATGAGCGAGGGTGTTGAACTTGCTCTTCGTACCTTCCATAAGTGGCGAATCGCTGTAGAGGAGATGTTTGGACTAGTGATTGAATGCGAGCGTAAGGGTGGTTACCATTATTATATAGAAAATGCCAGTGAGATAAAAAGTGGCAGTTTGCGGAGTTGGCTATTAAGCACGATCTCAGTAAGCAATCTTCTCATTGAGAACCAAAATATGAAAGACAGGATTCTGCTTGAAGATGTTCCTTCAGGGCAAGAGTATCTTTCGACGATCATTGAGGCAATGAAGAAGAACAATGTCATTCGAATTACCTACCAGAGCTATTGGCGCGAAGAAAGTAACACCTTCAATATAGAGCCTTATTGTGTCAAGCTGTTCAAGCAACGCTGGTACTTGTTAGCGTGGAACCCGTATTATCAGCGACTGATGATATATGCTGTTGACAGGATTTACGATGTAGAAGTATTGAAAGACCAAAAATTCAAGATGATAGATGACTTTGAGCCATCTGATTTCTTTGAGAACTTCTATGGTATCATCGCCAATACTGATGCCAAACCTCAGACGATTAAGTTGAAGGTATCAGCAGGTCAGGCCAACTATCTCCGTTCGCTCCCACTTCATAGCACTCAGAAAGAAATCGAGAGAAGTGGTGAGTATAGCATTTTCCAACTACATCTATGTCCTGAGTTTGATTTTCAGCAGGAAGTCCTCTCAATGGGCGAAGACATAGAAGTTTTGGAACCAATATGGCTACGGAAGGAGATAGCAGGCAAGATAAAGAGAATGTGGAACAAGTATAATACTAATGAGGGATGAAAGATTTTGCTGCAATAGATTTTGAAACGGCTAACAACGAACGTACAAGTGTCTGCTCCGTTGGTGTAGTAATCGTTAGGAATGGTGAGATTGTGGATTCCTTCTACTCTCTGATTCAGCCAGAGCCCAATTATTATAATTATTGGTGTACTCAGGTACATGGGATTACTCGCTGTGATACCGAAAATGCTCCTGTATTTCCAAAAGTATGGAAGCAAATAGAGCCTCTTATTGAGGGATTACCCTTGGTGGCTCATAATAAAGCTTTTGACGAGAGTTGTCTGAAGGCGGTGTTTCGTTGTTACCAGATGGACTATCCTGACTACCCATTCTTCTGCACGTTGACAGCTTCACGTCGTGCACTGCCTGATTTGGAGAACCATCAGTTGCACACCGTTGCTGCAGCCTGTGGTTACCAGTTAGAGAACCACCACCACGCCCTTGCCGATGCAGAGGCTTGTGCCTGGATAGCAAGAGAGATTTTGTAAATTCAGAAAACATGAATAGACATATTAATTACAACGAATTGCTTGATGCTCTTTTTGAGGAATGGGAGGACAGCTACGAACAAGCCGAAAAGGATAGATTCTGTAGAGATGGTTTGCTATTAAAGGCCAACCCGTCCCTCAACATTAATGAATTATGGGAAAATTCACCTCTCCGTGTTGCATTTTTGCTAAAGGACAACCCTCATGGAGGACAAGATATTCGGGGATGGCTCATAGATGAAAAGAATGGTTCTATTAACCAGAATCTTGAAAATGATTTCATAAAGAACATAGCCCTTATATTCTATGGAATTCTAAAGACAAGTCAAGGTCAAAGATATGGCTATAGTGAAGTCGTGAAAACAAAAATGCAAGATGTTATTCGAGAATGGAATACAATGCCCTTCGCTCTTATAGAATGTAAAAAGAATGCAGGTGGCTCGATTGTTTCTCTGCAAGAAATGAAAAATGCATTTAAAGATTATGGTAATTTTATCAGCAAAGAATTGGATATCTTGAAACCCAATGTTCTTATATGCTGCGATGGTGAAGATTCTCAATATGATTTCGTTACCAAAGAATACCTTTCAGGCTCAAAGTTTGAGGAGAAGAAATACTACCACCCTGCTTATAAAGAAAAGTTGGAATGTTGCATACGCTACTACGAAAATGAGAAAACATATGTCATCAAGTCTTATCATCCTTCGTATCGTGGTGATACATCAAGGATTTATGAACGAGTAATTAGCCCGTTCGGAGGACTATTCCAGAAATTAAAAGAAAGCAAACATGAATAATATGGAACAACTTCAACATTGGGTAGAGTCCCTATCTGCTATTCCTGTATCTAGAGGATGGCAACGTTCTCTCATGGACATAACGGGTATAACACATCATGAGAATATGTGGTCTGATATTTATAGTTTCTTTTTCAACACAGAGGAGGAACATGGATTGAATGACCTCTTTATAAGAAGCTTTGAGCAATTAATCGGTATCGAGTCCCACTTCCTCAATGATTTTAAAATTGTTAGAGAATATGTGGCAGAAAGCAATAAACGTATTGACTTACTAATGACAGATAGAGACAAGCCCCGGGCTATTATAATTGAAAATAAAGTATTTCATTCATTGGATAATGACTTGAATCTCTATAATAGAACTATTCAAAAAAATGGCTATAATGATGTAAAAGTTATCGTATTGGGCTTAAAAAAATATGCGCTAAAAGGGAAAAGAACAAATGAAATTTCACATGACAACCTTTTCAGTATCACACATATTGATTTGCTGAAGCAAGTGATGTCTAATCTATCAAGTTATGAAGATGGTGCGAATCCTCATCATCTGTATCTTTTACAAGAATTTTACAAGAATATTAAAAATATTACCAACATGATTGATCAGGAAGAATTGGCATTCTTTTGCCACGAAGGGAATATGGAAAAAATTATCAAAGTCCACGACATATACCGTCATATAAGAGACTACGTTGTGACTGTTATGGAATGTGGCCAAAACTCTCTCTTAAAAAATCGGATTGAGTCACTTCGACTGAGACCAAAGCCTGAAAGGGAATACGTAAAATACGTATTCACTGACCCAAGGGCAAAAGAGCAGATGATGCTAACAGTATTCTATCGTAAGAATATTTTTAGACCAGAACATGGTCAGTGTCCTCATATTTATGTTGTATTAGAAATCCAAAACAAAATAATGGAAGTTGTGAAAAACAATGTAAGTGAGTATAATCAACTAATTGAGCTTTATAAGACCGATGGGGTCATTCCCTCAGAAACTCAAGGTAAAAATTGGTGGCACTATGCCGGAATAGTTATTCCTTTGAATAATCTGGAAGAAGATTTGCCAAGATTAGCAGATATCGTAAGTTCGGTCATAAACAAGGAATGCCCTTTATTGAAACTTGGATATGCAATTTTAGACAGAATATAAACATAAATGCAAGATTATTATGGCAACTTGGAAGATTACTGTTAAGGATACCATTACATATAATGGCGTTCATTTAGAAAAAGGAATGTTTGTCGAGTACATCACTCCAACATTAGATCATCCTTTGTTTAAGACGATGCATCACGATACTGTTAATCAATTATTTATTAAGAAGTATGGTGTCGACTTGAAGAAGATACATTTCATCAACGAAACAAGACTCTCTTTCGAGAAAAAATAGGAAATAATCTATTTTCTTGAAACTTTAATGAAGTTATGCCTCAAAACGGCATAGCTTCATTTTATCTTTGCACTCAACAAACGGTACAAATTGTATGTTATACGTAAAGTCAAACAACGGGTTAAATGATGGCAAGTTAATGCTAGAGGGGCTTATCCAGAAGATTGTGGATCAGTCAACTGTCATACAATTCAGTTATAATGATTTGAATTATCTGTATCAAGAATCCACCGTTTTAAGTAAGGTGTATTATTCAAATTTCTGTCCAGGAACAAAAAGAATAGAATCACTCTATAATGAAATCTTAAAAGATGTGGGGTTCAAATTAAAGCAATACAACAAAGTTGTAATGCTGTTTATGCATTCACCTCGTTACCAACTCATGATGAAAGAATTCGGTACCGTCTCAGATATTGTGAGTTGTTTTCCTCAAAATGCAGTCATCAAATGGGGGCTGGGCTTTGACGACTCAATTGGAGCACGTATAGCATTGTATTTGATTTGTAGTAAATAAGCATATTGAATTATGGTAAACAATGAACAGAAAACAAAGATACAGCTTGAAGTTTATGATGAACTCATAGAAGTGAATATCATCAAAGGTGAAGAAGAAAAGTACCAAAATGCAGCAAGGTTTGTAACAGAACGAATAAATACTTATGTAAAGTTACATTGTGGATGGAAGACTCAACATACTATTTCACTAATGACCATGTTGGATATTGCACTTAACCCTATGTCAGAAGATGAATGTAAAAAAGGACATCGTTCTATCTGGAGAAAAATTATTGATTACTTCAAATCCTAAAAATATGAAAGTACAAGATATATTCAAGACTAAAGCAGTAAAAGAGATTGAAACGGAAATTCTGGATATTTACTTCGACAACGAAGAACATGGTATGCATAATGAAACAGAAGTATATACCATTAGAAGATTGCTAAGTATCAGAAAGAATATATTAAACGATATGTTTGTATTAGATGATAAATACAAACAACTACTCTACGATTTCAACGAAGCGCTTATTGGACAATTGAAAGAGATGCGGAAACGGACCCTAGCACTCTACCAAGCAACAAAAGATACTTGTCAATACGGCAGTCTGGAAGTAGATGGTAAATGTTTGTTGGGCTATGCCTATTCAACCATACATCCAGTGCAGACAATGAGAGCTAAGAAAATATGGGCTGTGTTAAACGGCTGTCTTGACAATTTTATGCCAGGCTATGATATAGACGGTGCTGGTAGTTTTACAATAAGAAGTTGGGATACACAGATAGATACTGAAAACGAAATGCTATATGGACATGACGAATGGGATAACCATAATGAGGGACTCGATAGAGAAATGACCAAAGATATGCATCTGATTTACGAATTTCACAATCTTTTCAGTCATATGGAATTTTCTATTTTCGATCTTCTATGGGTACGTGACTTCAACATAGAGATAAAAGTTGAATGTGATTATCATACCTACAACACGAAAGATTATTGTGATGACTTGAATTGGGGAAAGTGTGACTTCTATGATTAATCTGAATCTTTTCTACTTAAAAAGTAATAAAAAGGCAAAAGAAATGGGTACTCTTGTCATTATATAACAATTATTTTCTTACCTTTGCTGTATATAAATAAACAACTTACTAAGTTATGATGGCTACTATATATAAATGTCAGGATGAGCAAATTCTGAAGGATTTATGCTCTATTTTTAAAAGGGGTATGGTTCAGAAAGAACTTATTGACACAACTGACGCTGCCAATGATTTGGAAGAAACATATCAGGCTATTTGTGATAAGTATGGGGTAAGCAAAAAGACTGCAGAATTCATCATGAATATGACCTTTAAACATTGGTTTAGTCTGAACGAAAAGAAAGTAGTAACGGCTTATGAGACATTGGTGGCAGCAAACAAAAAATCCAAAAAAGATAATGCAATGATAAATATGGGGTATTTCCTCCCGCTCTTAAAAGAATTTTGCGACAAAACAATTCCTTTGTACGACAAAGGATATGATCAAGGCCCATTTGTTCCATATACAATGCCTAAATATGGAAGTGCTCCTGTGAAAATTATGTATGTCGGCAGGGATACATATTATTGGGAACCTATCGAAACATTGAAGAAATCTTATAAAGAAAACAGACTTGAAGACTATCTCGATGCGAACACTAAATGCGTAGACGTAGATAAAATGTTGACTTGGAAAAATAACTCTGGGTCTTTTTGGAATTTTGCAAATAAACTGCATCTATTAATAAGAACTGGTCAGTTAGTTTCGGATATAACAACAATAGATGAAAAACAGAAAGAGATTTTGGAAGAAATCGGATATGGAAATTTATATTCTATAGAACTAATAGAAACCTTAAGAAAGCGATATGAGGAACCTACTCTGTTGCCATCGACAGAATACTATACTATTTGCGAGGCCGCAAAACCTTTCGAGTCATTAAGAACAATGATTGAGGCATATCACCCAGACTATGTATTTGTTCTTTCATGGATAGAAAAAATGGATTTTTTAGATGGTACAGATTTTCAGTGGCAAAAGGATCTGTATACAGATAGTGACAAAAAGTATCGTGCCGTTTATTTAAGCAAGCAATATAAAACAAAGGTTATTTGGTCTTTACACCCAAATTCAATGTGGCGAAAAGGTCTTTGCAAACAGGATACCGACAATCTTATTCACTTCTTAGCCAATTCATTGAATGAGCTATAAGTGCCTGTTATTCGTAATATTTTGAAAGATGAAAATTCCCTAGTAAATAAAGTGACAGATAGATTATACGCAAAATACATGTGGCTCATATCCACCATCTATGATGCTGGCAAGATTTCGTTTGAGGATATTGCCAGCAAATGGGATAATGCGTATATCAATGATCTGCACCAGCCTTTGAAACTGCGAACTTTCCATAATCATCGAAATGCGATTTTGATGCAGTTTGGGGTTGTGATTGAGTGCCAAAGAGGTTCTAACCTATATTATATAGATAACCCTGATGCGCTGGAGAATGATTCTATCAACCAATGGCTGCTCGATTCCTTTGCTGTTAGCAATCTCTTGATGGATAACCGCTCTATCAGTGATAGGATTATGTTGGAGGATGTTCCTTCTGGGAGGTATTACCTCGAAATTATTACAACTGCCATGCGTGATAATCGTCAATTAGTGATTGATTATGAGGATTTCTTTGGCAATACCATTCAGGAGTTAAAGGTTAATCCTTACTTCATCAGAATGTTCAAACGTCGTTGGTATGTGATGGCGCTTGTTTTGCCAGGAAAGGAAATACACCGCTTTGGACTTGATCGTATCAAGCGTGTAGAAGTCTTGGAATCAAAGTTCACTTATCCCAAAGATTTCTCGCCCCAAGATTATTATAGAGATTATTATGGCGTATTCCATGATGCGAAGCCTATGACAATAAGAGTGAAGGCCTATTGTGAGAAACCTTATTATTTGCGTTCACTTCCTTTGCATCATAGCCAGCGTGAAATTGAGTCAAATGCAGATTATACTATCTTTGAATATAAGATAGCACCAACCTACGATTTTATTCAGGAGGTTTTAAGTCATGGTAACCAGCTGGAAGTAATCTCGCCAGACGCCTTACGTCAGCAAGTCAAAGCCATTATTCAAGAAATGCGCGATTTTTATGAATAATTTCTTCTGATATGCAATCATGTTGCATATTAGTGCCATATCTTTGCCATCAAAAATGAAAGAGTTATGGCAAATCATGATGAACTTAAAAGATTGGGCGAAAGGTTCCCCAACAAGAACATTGGTAGTGGTAATCCTTCTGCGAAAATTCTGGTTGTCGTGCAAAAAGAAAGGAACGAGGATGTAGATTTCAAGTATCTTAAAAGGCTATTTAGAGACTTTCCTAGTCCGCCCAAAAGTAAGAATCTGGATGTTCTATTATATTGTTATTATGTTGTCTATGACGAGGAATTACTGAAGGATCCATTTTTTGAGCGTTTCCAAGTTATTCAGTACATATTCCCTGATGGCAATCATTTACAGAAACATGATCCAGATAAGTTGTTTGGAATGAAATGGATTTCAGAATGTACCGTTGAGGATAATTTGCAGCGAATGTTTGTTGCACGAGCTTTTTCACAGGACACAATGATTGAAAAAGTGATGTTCTGCACTTACCCATTAGATATAGTTTCAAGACCCATATTTTGTAGCAATAAGCTGCTAATGAATTGGGGTTTGCGTGATGCCGTGCTTATTTTTTAAATGAATTGGAATTATCGATGAAGCAACCCAATAATTGGAATACTTCTTTGAGGTCTGTATTAAAGGACTTGCAGAGTGATAACAGAAAAGCAGAAAATGCTGCCTTAAGAGAATTAAGGCGGCGTTTTGTAGGACTTGACAAGAAAGTGCAGATGTTGGTTCTAATGCATCATCTTCGCCGAGAAAAATCTTATCGAGAATGGGCATACTCACGATTATTAGACTTGTGGGATAATTCTTTTGAACCAGTTATTTCTGAACTGTGGGATAGATACCATGAAGTTCAATGTGCTTGGCCCATCGTGAGGCATTTCCCAACATCATATATTATGGAACATCAAGAAGAACTATCCATAGGAAGAAATCGCCCATTTGTTATAAGAAGACTATGTGAAGAGAAATCCTATGTAATTGATCAAGGGGTATTAGATCCATACGAATATCTCTGGGTAATATCTTCATCGGGGAGAAAAATCTCTGTTGACGAGGTGTGGAAGCTTTTAGTCAGAGTTACAAAAGAAATATGTGAAACGAAAATCTTTATTGATTATGCAGATGGCGAGACCTTTTCTGAGAAGATAAACAAGATGCTCTATCATCTGGATAAGATGGGAATGTCTTTCGTATCAGACAAATATCGTAATTGGTATCAAAAGTCTTTGGATGGGATTACAGATAGACAATTATGGGATTGGTACAGAATTTCTACACAACTTCATTTAGAAGGCATAAACCATCCATATGATTATCTAGTTGAAAAACTGGTAAAGAATCTGAGTGAATTAGAGGCAATAAAGGTCAAATGATTATTCCTATTATCAAATTATTAGGAGTTGTGCCTCAAAATGGCATAACTCCCCATTATCTTTGTGCCATGAACCAATTAAAATAGAAAATTATGGCACTTTGGAAGATTTCAGTTAAGAACAGCGGCAATGTCGCATGTAAGAACAAGCGTCAACGGCTTGAAAAAGGAATGTTCGTCGAGACGAGCACGGTATCAACAATCATTCCCTTGGGACAATCCCGTGAGGCTCCCATGCTGGCACAACTCTTCATGAGCAAGTACGGCATTGAAGTTGACCCCAAGCAGATGAATCGCTCAAACTTTGATTGCATTAAAATCGGATAGAATGGTCTATGGAACTATGGGATAGGATGTCTGAGACATCATCATTAACTCTACGGGATCATATTTGCATACGTCCCCGTTTGTACATCGGCCATTTTGGAGATGGCTCAACTTACGAGTCTGGCTTATATGATATGCTGAAAGAGATACTGAATAATTCTGTTGACGAATTCAGAATGATTGGTGAGAACAGAATCGAAGTGACAATAAATGATGGTCGTGTGGCTACTATTCGAGACTATGGAAGAGGCATACCTTTAGGGAAACTCATACATTATGCTTGTGAACGATATTGGGGCGAGAAGAAAGAATCGGAGAGATTTCGAAGATCGATTGATCCGACTGGCTTAGGTCTTAAGATTGTGAATGCATTATGCCAACGTTTTGAGATACAGAGCTTTCAAGATGGTAACGTGCGAAAAGCAGTCTTTGAACGTGGCCGGTTGATTAGTGACATAACAGAAAAGACGCAGGCCAGTAATGGTACATATGTAATTTTTGAACCAGACAATCAGTTCTTCGGAAGTTATCGGTTTCATACTGATATAGTTCTGAATATCCTACGTCACATTGCCTATATGAATGTTGGATTGGGTATCGATTTTATGGGGCAACATATCTGTTCTCATCATGGAGTTAAAGACCTACTTGAAGCGCGGTTGACCAGTGAGAAGCTTTACCCAATTGTCCATCTGCAAAGCAAAGGTATTGAGATTGCTTTCACTCATATAGATGACGATGAGGATACCTGTTACTCATTTGTGAATGGCCACGAAACCCCATCTGGCGGTACGCATCTGGAGGCATTCAAGTATTACCTTACCCGAACTATACACTTCTTCTATGACAGATTTAAACCAGCAGATGTTTTTCCTGGGATTGTTGCAGCCGTATCGATTCAAATACAAGATCCTGTGTTCGAAAGCCAAACAAAAATCAAATTGGGTTCTACTTTAATGACTCATGATGGCATAAGCATTAAGCAATTTATAGGTGACTTCATCAAAGAAGAGGTGTATCACTACTTGTACACTCACGCTGATATGGCCGAAGTCCTTTACAATAAGATGATAAAGAATAGACTCAGGCGTAAAGGGCAAATCTGATAGCAACAATTTCGACCATCGGAGATATAGATCAGGGGACTCTGATCTGGAAACTAATGCAATCTCCTGGGAATCTTCTCTGCTTATTATTTCGTATAACAAAGCGGTACGCCCTCACATCAACAACAATCCAGACGACAATAATTATCGGCTGGATTGTGTTGATA
>Ga0247609_10007097_pt1 | contig 10701 bp, 6 predicted proteins | sample 172DNAGHGlowgp2_FD_193487 | JGI IMG/M metagenome (GOLD analysis project Ga0247609, IMG submission 193487) | Sheep rumen microbial communities from Palmerston North, Manawatu-Wanganui, New Zealand - 1728 DNA GHGlow gp2 | ecosystem: Host-associated > Mammals > Digestive system > Stomach > Rumen ...
TACCACTCTGTGTGTGGGCGAGATAACGGTTGACAAAGTCGACAATCAGATCAGCTATCTGCGGCTGAGTGGACATTATCTTGCGGAACCATAACTCAATGTATTTATTGTAGCCGAACCCTCGTGCGATGGCAAACACCACCGCAAGGATGGGCACCATCGACAGCAGCGTGGAGTAGGTGAGTGCTGCTGCCTGCGCCGTCACGCGCTTCTCGGTAAAGAAGCGGATGGTGAGATACAGCACCCTGAATAATTTGTTATTTGACAATCTACGATATGACAATTTCCTATTTGACGATTGACGATTTCACAATTAAAAAAGAAAACACTGCCCCTATAAGCCGGGTTCTGTTCCGCGAAAAGCGGTGCCTGTCATTTATCTAGTCCACAAGTCACCCTGTGGCTCAAGCATTCTACCCTCCATCGTTTACTCGGGCGGGCAACCCTCAGACGATGGTTTACATGAACTTGCAGCCCCCAGTCGGTACAGCCCAATGATCACCCATTGGCTGGTGGTCTCTTACACCACCTTCTCACCCTTACCTCTCCGAAGAAAGGCGGTTGTTTTCTTCTACCGGCACCTACTGTCGCCAATAGCTTCCACTTTCAGAAGTGGGGCACCCTGTGCTGCCCGGACTTTCCTCTCGTGCCAGATGACACCAGCGACAGACCGTGACAGTGCTTTCTGGGTGCAAAGATAGTCGAAATAAGCCGAACTTCAAAACAAAACCATCATTATTTTCAATTTTGGGCGATTTTTGAAGTGTCTTTTGATTGGATAATTGATTATTTGCAACTAAAATTATTTGGATTTCTTAATTTTGTCAGTAATTTAAGAAATCGGACTCTAATCGCAAATGCTCGTTAAGTGAGCTGGGCTAATTGTTAAATTGGGACAAATATTTACGACATTTTGTCAGTAAACAAAAAAATGACCTTAAATTTGCACTCGAAAAGAATGAAAGTGAGTGTTAACGCAACCCGCTGGTTGCATAAGTTGAATTTTAATTATAACAAAAATGACAGATAATATGAAAAAGATTGTAAATGTGGCAACTCCAGCTGTATGCGCTGTTGCCTTGGTTCTCTCTGTAGCTGCTATCACTAAGACCAATGCTGCTACGGCTTCTCCTGCTCCTATCGTGACATCTGCTCCCGCAGGACAACCTGTAGACCTGACTTATGCTGCTGAGAAGGCGCTGCCATCAGTGGTTTACATCAAGTCGGTACAGAACTCAAAGATTGAGACTGTCGAGTACAGCGACCCATTCGAGGATTTCTTCTCTGACCCGTTTGGAGGTTTCTTCGGACGTGGACAGGGAAACAACGGACAGAAGCGCCAGCGCCAGGTGCAGACACCGAAGCGTGCTGCTGCAGGCTCGGGTGTCATCATCTCGGCTGATGGTTACATCGTGACCAACAATCACGTGGTGGACGGTGCTGACGAGCTGACTGTCAGTTTGACAGATAATAAGGAGTATTCTGCACGCATCATCGGTACCGACAAGACTACCGACTTGGCTCTCATCAAGATCGATGGCAAGAATCTGCCCGCCATCACCATTGCCAACAGCGACAATGTGCGTGTGGGCGAATGGGTGCTCGCAGTGGGTAATCCCCTTGGACTGAACAATACAGTGACCGCTGGTATCATCTCTGCCAAAGCCCGTACGCTGGGTGCCAACGGTGTGGAGAGCTTTATCCAGACTGATGCTGCCATCAATCAGGGTAACTCGGGTGGTGCACTCGTGAACACACGTGGCGAACTCGTTGGTATCAACGCCATGCTCTATTCTCAGACAGGTTCGAACATCGGTTATGGCTTCGCTATTCCTACTACTATTATGAATAAGGTGGTAGACGACTTGAAGCAGTATGGTAACGTGCAGCGCGCCATGATCGGTATCCAAGGTACTGACGTGAAGAACTATGTGGACGCTGAGAAGGAGAAGGATAAGGAAGTGGATCTGGGCACGATGGAGGGTATCTACGTAGCCAAGGTCGTAGAGGACGGAGCTGCAGAGGCTGCCGGACTGAAGGAGGGTGATGTCATCACCGCCGTCGACGGTCAGAAAGTGACCAAGTTTGGTGAACTACAGGGAATCCTCGCCAAGAAGCGCCCAGGCGACAAGGTAAGCATCACTTATCTGCGCAACAAGAAGAGCCACACCGTATCAGCTACGCTGAAGAATGAACAGGGCAATACGAAGGTGGTGAAGAATGCCGACCTCGACGTGCTGGGTGGTAGCTTCCGCGCCATTTCCGACGCCCAGAAGGAGCAGCTGAACATCGGCTACGGACTGGAGGTCATCAAGATTGCTGGTGGTAAGCTGAAGGATGCTGGTGTGCCTAAGGGCTTCGTCATCCAGAAGGTGAACGACCAGAGCATCAAGACCATCGACGACCTGCAGAATGTCGTGAAAGAGGCTTCGACCAGCAGGGAACCGGTACTCTATATTCAGGGTATCTATCCGACTGGAAAGAAGGGCTACTTCGCCGTTCCACTGGCTAATGAATAAGGAAAAATGCTAAAAAAGAGCCACGAATGTAAAAATTCGTGGTTTTTTTTTGGTCGTGTCAGGAAAAAGCTATACTTTTGCAGAACGACTAAAAACAGCAACCACGATGAGACAACTTAAAATCACAAAATCTATAACCAACCGAGAGAGTGCCTCCCTGGAGAAATATCTTCAGGAAATCGGTAAAGAGGAGATGATCTCGGCAGAGGAAGAAGTGGAACTTGCACAGCAGATACGCAAGGGCGACAAGAAAGCACTTGAGCGGCTGACAAGGGCTAACCTCAGATTTGTGGTCTCTGTGGCGAAGCAGTATCAAAACCAAGGGCTCAGTCTGCCCGATCTCATCAATGAGGGTAACCTCGGACTGCTGAAGGCTGCTGAGCGTTTCGACGAGACGCGTGGTTTCAAGTTTATCTCGTATGCTGTCTGGTGGATCCGTCAGAGTATCCTGCAGGCCATCTCGGAGCAGAGTCGCATCGTGCGACTGCCTTTGAATCAGGTGGGATCGGTGAATAAGATCAATCGCGAGATCAACCGCTTTGAGCAGGAAAACGAGCGACGACCCTCTCTGGAGGAGATTGCAGAGAAGATCGACCTGCCTGAAGATAAGATCGACGAGGCTATGAACATCAATGGGCATCACGTATCGGTAGACGCCCCGTTTGCTGAAGGTGAAGACAATAGTCTGTTGGATATCATGCCAAATTCAGACTCTCCGATGGCCGACAAGACGCTCGTGGCAGAGTCGCTGAAGGCAGAGATACAGAATGCGCTGAGTGTGCTCAACGAGCGCGAGCGTAACGTGATTGAGGCCTCGTATGGTATCAATTGTCCGGAACTGACCCTCGAGGAGATCGGAGAGAAGTTCGGACTGACCCGTGAGCGTGTGCGCCAGATTAAGGAGAAGGCCATTAGAAAGCTCAGGATGTGTACAAAGAACAAAATATTAAAGACATATTTAGGATAAATGAAAATGATTAGAAACATGGCCTTAGCCATACTGCTGCTGGCTGCTGCCACCCTGACGGCTCAGGCTCAGAATGCACAACAGAATATACAAAAGAACATCAAGGTGCCCTATGCGTATATGTTTGGTTTCGCAGCATCTTTCAGCGACTCACTTGTCTTCTTCACGGAAATCCAGCAAGTAGACAGCGTGTGTTTGACTAAGAAGAAGGGCTTCCTCGCAGGCAAGAGCAACTACGCCTATCAGCTGCGTAACTATTGTGAGGAGAAGATGGATCTCCCCAAACGTACCTGTGTGGTTGTGAGTTCGGTGAAGCGGAAGGATGTAGAGAAGAAATACAAGAAGATGATGAAGAAATACGTTGGCAAGAAAGCGAAGAATTACGATGTGCGTTACATCTCTTCATCCGACTTCAAGTTTCACGCTGTTGATATGAGTACAGAATAAGAATAATCCCCCGCCAACTGGCGAGGGATTATTCTTATTTCACATACTCTACCCAAGGTGTAGCCAAGGTCAAAAGGGCCCCAGCAAGGCATCTACCCATACTCTAAGCATACTCATGAGTAAGCCTAGAAGCAGGCTAGAAGCAGCCTAGAAGCAGCCTAGAAGCAGGCTGGAGTATGGCTAGAGTATGGGGCTGGCCCGGGATTTAATTCCACAACTTTTTACTATTAATTCCAGAACTTTTTAGAATTAATAGTAAAAAGTTCTACTATTAATACAATTTTTTGGAATAAAGAACAGCCTCACTGCCCGTCGTTTGGGCAGTGAGGTTGTAAAGTTTCATCTTGGTAACAGGGTCCCGACCGGGTAACAAAAGAACTATCCCCCTGTTAGCTCGGAACCCGTCGAGGTACGTACCTCGACGGGGGCGCAGAGGGACAGGAACTTCTGCGCCTAGAATAAGAAAAATCCCCCGCCAACTGGCAGGGGATTTTTCTTATTGCCTCAGAAGGTACTGTTTGAAATCAGCAAAGTCTTTTGTCATCGGAACACTCTGTTTGGTCCCCTTCATAAAGGCAGCCAGACGGTCGGGAATCTCAACGTCGATGCTGAGAATCTCGTCGACTTTCTCTTTGAACTTGGCAGGGTGGGCTGTCTCGCAGAACACGCCTACTTCGCCTTCCTTCAGTCCGTCTTCCAGTGCCTGATAGCCACAGGCACCATGAGGATCGAGGATATAACCAGTCTCGTCGTAGCATGCTTTCATCGTCTGACGGATCTGTTCGTCGCTATAGGTAGCACCGCTGATGAGCGATGTGATACGCTCGTGGCTCTTACCATAGAGATCGTAGATGCGGGCGAAGTTTGAAGGATCGCCTACGTCCATCGCGTTAGCCAGCGTCTGCTTCGAGGGCTTGGGTTCATACTTGCCCGTCTGCAGGTACTTATAGAAGATATCGTTGGCATTGTTGGCAGCAATGAAGCGCTTGATGGGCAGTCCCATCTCGTGTCCGAAGAGGGCTGCGCAGATGTTGCCAAAGTTTCCGCTCGGCACGCACATGACCAGATTGTCGGCCTTGCCTTGAGCCTTCATGCGGGCATAGGCATTGAAGTAGTAGAAAGCCTGCGGGAGGAAACGGGCCACATTGATGGAGTTGGCTGACGTGAGCTTCATGTGCTGATTGAGTTCAGCGTCCATGAAGGCATTCTTCACCAGCGCCTGGCAATCGTCGAAGACACCATCTACCTCAATGGCGGTGATGTTCTTACCCAGCGTGGTAAACTGGCACTCCTGAATGGGGCTGACCTTACCCTTGGGGTAGAGCACATATACATGAATGCCGTCAACACCGAGGAATCCGTTGGCCACAGCAGAACCTGTGTCACCAGAGGTGGCTACGAGCACGTTCACCTGCTGCCCCTTGCCCTCCTGACGGATGAAGTACTGCAACAGGCGCGCCATAAAGCGGGCACCCACATCTTTGAAGGCGAGGGTGGGGCCATGAAAGAGCTCGAGAGTGTAGATATTGTCTTTCACCTTTGCCACAGGACAGTCGAACGACAGAGTGTCGTAGACAATATCATGGAGGGCATCAGGATCCACATCTTCACCAAAGAAAGCATTGGCTACGGTGTAGGCAATTTCCTGGAAGCTCATCTTGTCAATATTGTCGAAGAATTCTTTTGGCAGTTTGTTGATACGCTCAGGCATATAGAGGCCGCGATCTTCTGCGAGCCCTTTCACAACAGCCTTGTGAAGATCAGCGATGGGAGCCTGATGATTCGTACTATAGTACTTCATATATTTAAAATTTTAAAATATTACATTTCAAACATTCATGAATGTTTGCATAAACTCATTGAGTTTCAACAATCCGTAAGCACCTGATACGCAACTTACTTCATCGTACTGCTGTACCTCGTCGGGCTCGATACCACGATACCAGATGATGAATGGTACTGGCTGTCCGACGTGGATACGCATCTCCACTGGTGTCAGATGATCGGGGAGCACAGCGATGCAGACGGGTTCGTCCCAACTTGCCACCTTATTATATATAGGGGTAATGAGTCGTTGGTCGAGATATTCGATGGTCTTGAGCTTCAGTTCGAGGTCGCCATCATGGCCTGCCTCGTCGCTGGCTTCTACATGTACGAATACAAAGTCGTCGTGCTCCAGTGCCTCGATGGCAGCCTGCGCCTTTCCTTCGTAGTTGGTGTCAGCCAGTCCTGTAGCACCTTCCACCTCAACAATCTTCAGTCCTGCATAATGACCGATGCCACGAATCAGATCGACAGCTGAGATCACACTGCCACTCTTCACTTGAGGATACTGCTGCATGAGCGTCTCCATCGAGGGGCGATAGCCTCCGCTCCAAGGCCAGATGCTGTTTGCCTGGCGCTCGCCGCGCTTCTTGCGTTCCTGATTGAAGGGGTGGGCAGCGAGCAGTTCCTGTGACTTCAAGATCATCTCGTTGAGCAGGTCTGCAGTCTGTTGAGGAGTGAGTCTCTCGGGGAGTGGGGAGTGGGGAGTGTGGAGTGAGGAGTGTGGAGTGTGGAGTGAGGAGGGAGGAGTGGCTGGTTTTACCAACAGTTCCCTCCATGCCTCATTCGGATGGTCATGGGGTGGGGCACAGACAATGTGCTTGTTGCCACCTTTGATGACTAAAAGATGGCGATACTGAATACCTGTGATGAATTTCACGCGCTCGCAGCCCTCACGCTCGTTGATAGGTTTGGCCAGCGTCTCGTTCAGATAGTCTATCAATACGCGGGCATCACTTGTCTCCAGGTTGCCGCCATTGTGCGTAATAATCTTGCCGTCGTCAAGGGTGATGATGTTGCAGCGGATGGCGAAGTCATCGTCGGCCATCTCGTAGCCTATCGATGCAGCCTCCAACGGACCGCGTCCCTCATACACCTTATTCAGGTCGTAGCCTAAGATAGCTGTATTGGCTACTTCCGATCCTGGAGGGAATCCCTCGGGTACCGTCACCAATCGTCCGCAACGGCCTTCGCGAGCCAACTGGTCCATCATGGGCTTATGGGCATATTGCAATAAGGTCTTCCCACCGAGTCGCTCGACGGGAAGATCTGCCATGCCATCACCAAGAATGATGATATGCTTCATAAAAATTAAATATTAGCAATTGACATGATGTTTGCGAAGACGCCAGCGGCAGTGACGGCGGCACCTGCACCGTAGCCCTGAATCAGCATCGGGTACTCCTTATAGCGCTCAGTGGTGAGCAGCACGATATTGTTAGAGCCTTCGAGACCGTAGAACGGATGTCCGTAGGGTACCTCCTTCAAGGCCACATTCGTCTTGAATGACGAAGGATCCTTCTCATCAGCTTCCATCGTGGCTACAAAACGCCAACGCTTGTTCTCTGCCTCAAGCACCTGACGACGCTTCTCAAAGTCGGCATCGAGCTCAGGCAACTTTGCCCAGAAATCCTCAATAGAACCCTCAAAGTAGCTGTCGGGTACAAAGAGATGCTTCTCGACATCATCCTGCTCCACCTTATAGCCAGCCTCGCGGGTGAGAATCACCAGCTTGCGGATCACGTCGGTACCACTGAGGTCGATACGTGGATCGGGCTCAGAGTAGCGCTCTTCCTTAGCACGGCGAACCGTCTCTGAGAAGGGCACATCGGCAGCTATCTCGTTGAAGATGAAGTTCAGTGTACCCGAGAGGATGGCTTCAATCTTCAGGATCTTGTCACCGGAGTTGCACAGGTCATTGATGGTACCGATAATCGGCAGACCGGCACCTACGTTGGTCTCATAGCGGAACCAGACGCCACGATCGCGAGCTGTCTGCTTCAGCTTCAGGTAACTGTCGTAATCGCTTGATGCAGCAATCTTGTTGGCTGCAACCACTGATATGTTATGCTCTAAGAATGTCTGATAGAGTGTTGCAATCTGACGGCTGGCGGTACAGTCGACGAATACAGAGTTGAAGATGTTCATCTTCACAATCTCGTCGCGCATGTGTTCCGTATTGGCAGGGAATCCAGCACGCAGGATCTTCTCGTAATTGTCGAGGTCGATACCATCGCGATCAAGCACGAAGTTGTCGACGTCGGAGATACCCACCACGTTCAGCTTCAGGCGACGTGACTGCATCAGGAACTGCTGCTGGGTGCGGATCTGCTCGAGCAGCATGCCGCCCACAGTACCGATACCACAGATAAAGAGGTTGAGCACCTTGTATTCTGACAGGAAGAACGAATCGTGGAGCACGTTGAGCGACTTACGCAGGAACTTGCCATCGACCACGAACGATATGTTGGTCTCAGAGGCACCCTGAGCACAGGCAATCACACTGATACCAGAGCGTCCGAGCGTACCAAACAGCTTACCAGCGATACCAGGTGTCTGCTTCATGTTCTCACCCACAATGGCGATGGTGGCAAGTCCACTCTCCACCTGCATGGGGAACATCGCACCCGTCTCGATCTCCTTGGCAAACTCTGCATTCAGAACTTCTGCAGCTGCCTCGGCATCCTCGTCGCGAACACCGATAGAGGTAGAGTTCTCAGATGATGCCTGCGACACCATAAAGACTGAGATGCCCTTATTGGCCAGTGTGGTGAAGATACGGCGGTTCACACCAATCACACCCACCATCGACAGACCTGTGACGGTAATCAGCGAGGTGCCCTTGATGCTCGAGATACCCTTGATAGGCTTCATGTCGTCATCTATCTTTGACTTGATCAGAGTTCCCGGGTGCTCGGGGTTGAAGGTGTTCTTGACTTTAATAGGTATATTCTTGACACAGACGGGATAGATGGTTGGCGGGTAGATCACCTTTGCGCCAAAGTTGCAAAGCTCCATCGCCTCTATGTACGAGAGTTCGTTAATCGTGTAGGCACTCTTGATCACCTTCGGATCAGCCGTCATGAAGCCATCGACATCCGTCCAGATTTCAAGTACCTCTGCGTTGAGCACAGCGGCAATAATAGATGCGGTGTAGTCCGACCCGCCGCGCCCCAGGTTGGTTGTCTCATGGCTGTCGCGATCACGGGCAATGAAGCCGGGGACCACATACACGTTCTTGTCGCTGATGTCCTTGAAGGCTTCCTTGACCAGCTGGGTTGTGAGATCAGCGTCGATCACGTGCTTGCCCTGCTTACGCTCTGTGCGGATAAAATCACGACTGTTCATGCGCACGCCATTCTTGACCATCGCTGCTACGATGTGTGAGCTCAGTCGCTCACCATAGCTGACGATGGTGTCCTCCGTCTTTTTCGAGAGGTCGTGAATCAGGTAAACACCATAGAAGATACTCTTCAACTGGTCGAAGAGCTGATCTACATTATTAAATAAGTCTACACGCTTTTTGTCGTCTGTGATAATCGTGTCGATCATCTGATGGTGGCGCTTTACCATCGCGTCGAATTCCTCGCGATAGTGCTCGTCGCCCTGTTTGGCCATCTGCGACGTGGCAATCAGTTTGTCTGTGATGCCGTCGAGTGCGCTTACTACTACGATGACAGGTTGCGTCCGAGCCTCTGCCTCCACAATTTTTTTCAAGCTAAGAATGCTTTTTACGGAACCTACGGACGTTCCGCCGAATTTCATTACTTTCATATTTCTATGCAATTTATCTTGCCGCCGGTACCCCTGCTACAATGGGGGACTTCTCCAACGGCGGTGCAAAGGTAATGCATTTTTTTCAATTCGCCATCACTTTTCTCGATTTTTCTTTGTACCTTTGCAGAAATAATTGAAAAGATGACAAATGAATATCAAATAAGGGTTGTGCCAGAAGTGGCTGCACAGGAGGATCGACTGAAGACCTATCTGGCTGATGAGCAAGGTATTGACGTGAGAACCATCTATGGTGTCAGGATTCTTAAAAGGAGTATCGACGCGCGTCAGCGACAGATATATGTGAACCTGAAGGTGAGGGTGTATGTGAATGAACAGCCTCACGACGATGAATTTGTCAGAACTGAATATCCCAATGTGGAAGGGAAGCCTCAGGTGATTGTCGTGGGTGCCGGTCCTGGAGGTCTCTTCGCTGCCTTGCGCCTGATAGAACTCGGACTGCGCCCAATAGTTCTGGAAAGAGGCAAGAATGTGCATGACCGTAAGAAGGATCTGGCCAACATCACCAAGACGCAGAAAGTAGATGCAGAGAGCAACTACTGCTTTGGTGAGGGTGGGGCAGGTGCCTATTCTGACGGCAAACTCTATACCCGCAGTAAGAAGAGAGGTAATACGGACAAGATTCTGAATGTGTTCTGCCAGCATGGTGCCTCGACGGCTATCTTGGCGGATGCCCATCCCCATATCGGCACAGACCGTCTGCCAAAGGTCATTGAGGCGATGCGCAATACGATCATCAATTGTGGTGGCGAAGTTCATTTTCAGACGAAGATGACGAGGTTGATTTTTCGAGGAAGGAGGAACGAGGAACGAGGAAGGAGGAACGAGGAAGGAGGAACGAGAATACCTGCAGATGCAGATGACGTGCGTGTGATTGGCGTCGAAGCAGAAGACATCTCTCACTCCACACTCCACACTCCTCACTCCACGAACGAATACCTTGGCCCCGTCATTCTCGCCACAGGTCACTCTGCACGAGACGTTTACAGATATTTGGCTGAAGCAAAGATTGAGATTGAACCAAAGGGTATTGCTGTCGGAGTGAGACTGGAACATCCCAGTCAGTTGATAGACCAAATACAGTATCATTCGAAGCAAGGCAGGGGGCGCTGGTTGCCTGCAGCTGAATATGCGATGGTGACACAAGTC
>Ga0247609_10007098_pt1 | contig 10700 bp, 7 predicted proteins | sample 172DNAGHGlowgp2_FD_193487 | JGI IMG/M metagenome (GOLD analysis project Ga0247609, IMG submission 193487) | Sheep rumen microbial communities from Palmerston North, Manawatu-Wanganui, New Zealand - 1728 DNA GHGlow gp2 | ecosystem: Host-associated > Mammals > Digestive system > Stomach > Rumen ...
ACCCTTCTTCCCAATCTCGCAAAGGCTTTGCTGCCTTGCTCTTCTTCCAGCATCTTCTCAAAATCCTCATCCGAAAGGTCCGCGTCGTTGAATGCAATCACCAGTTTCTCGTTCTCGTCGTTCTCCCCGTCGTCGGTTGTCTCCAGCGCCTTCCCGTTCTTCAACGCCTCCGTCCTCAGCATCACATACGCCTTCCGGCACTCGGGGCATATCTTCACCAGCTTCTTGCAGATAGACATGTTCGAGTTGCCAATCATCTCCACTTCTTAATGACGAGATTTTCATTTTTTATACAATTTCGTCATTATTTCGTATAATTGCATTAGATTTATTCACCATAATTAACAGAGAAACATATCTTTCACAATTAGTTAGCCTCCGGAATCAGAATCTGATAAAAGTGATAACAGGCATTCGTCGATGTGGGAAATCCACATTAATGGCGGAATATATTGAATGGTTGAAATCCAATGGAGTGTCAGAAAGTCAAATAATCTTTTTGAACTTTGAGGAACGGGAGAACTCTCAATTTTTGGCCTGGCAATCAGTTTACGACCATATCATTAACAAACTCTCTCCTAATGGCACAAGATACGTTTTTCTTGACGAGATACAAATCCTACCCCAATTCGAAAAACTAGTCGATGCTCTATTTGTCAAACGAAATATCGACCTATATATCACAGGTTCAAACGCTTTCTTACTATCAAGCGAACTCGGCACCTTGCTGTCTGGACGCTATATAGCCATCAACCTACATCCTTTCTCCTTCGCAGAATACGTGAAAGTATTTGGTGAAAATGCCAGTATTGACCGGCTTTTCCGACAATATATGAATACCTCCTGCTTTCCCGAAGCTGTCACACTCTCCCTATCGTCACCCGATATGGTCAATGCCTATTTAAAAGCCTTATATGAAACTATTGTGGTGAAAGATATAGTCAAACGGCACAATCTTCGTAAGTTCGACACGCTACAACATGTCGTCAATTTCTTGTTCGACAGCGTTGGCAGTATCGTGTCGCCAAACAATATCGCAGATGTGCTCCGAGCCTCTGGGGCAGAGCGTCTCTCACATAATACCGTTCAAAAATATATACGTTTCTTCACCGAGTCGTACCTTATATACCCTACCCGACTATATAAAATTCGTGGACGACGGCTATTATCTAGTGCATATAAATACTATGTTGTGGATCTCGGCTTGAGGAATATCCTTCAAACTAACAACCCTGCGGCTGATTTAGGACACAAACTCGAGAATGTAGTCTATTTTGAACTTTTGCGCCGTGGCGGTGAAGTATATGCTGGTCGAGCAGACAATGGTGAGGTCGATTTCGTAGTAATGAAAGCCAACAGCAAACGAGAATACTACCAAGTTGCGTACACCGCTAATGACGAAAAAACGCTAGAACGCGAGTTGTCGTCATTAGAAAGAATCCGCGACTCCTTCCCAAAATATCTCCTCACCACCGACTTTGACAATTCTAACATCAACGGCATCCAACGGCTGAATGTAATCGACTGGCTGCTGAAGAACTAAGTCCATAACTGAAATTATTGCTCCGTTATTAAAAGGTTCGCTCACTTGAAAGGTCAAAAAGTTTCGCTTCGCTTGAAAGTTTAAAAGTTAGAGTGGTTAGGGTCAAATAACCTCGCACCTTTAAAACATTAAAACCTTAAAACATAGATACACATTCAAGCATTAACACATCCGCACATTCCCGCATCCCTCCGCTACGCTATCCCACTCACTCTTCTTCCCAATCTCGCAAAGGCTTTGCTGCCTTGCTCTTCCTCCAGCATCTTCTCAAAATCCTCATCCGAAAGGTCCGCGTCGTTGAATGCAACCACCAGTTTCTCATTCTCGTCGCTCTCACCGTCGTCGGTCGTCTCTAATGTCTTCCCGTTCTTCAACGCCTCCGTCCTCAGCATCGCATACGCCTTCCGGCACTCGGGGCATATCTTTACCAGCTTCTTGCAGATAGACATGTTCGAGTTACCAATCTCCTCGTTAATCTTCGCTTCCAACAGCAACTGCTTCTTGTCGATGCCCTTCTTGTCGTCCGAGTCGTTGCCTGCCATGATGATTTGGTAGTCCACATCGTACGCTTCGTCAAACCGCCCCAGTGCATATAATGCCCGTTCTTTGACAAACATGGCCTCAAGGCACGTCCTTCTTCCCAGCACCAAGTCGGCATAGCCGATGGCCTCCTCGTAGCGGTTCCCATACAGGCACAGCACCGCGTTCAGGAAGTCGCACGTCATGCTGCTATCCTTCAGCAGTTCCACGCCCTCTGTCTCTCCCATCAGGCACTCGTCGTCCAGCATCACGTCAAACATCTTCTTCGCCAGCAATGCCGCATTGCGGTAGTCGCCCCGCTTGCTCTTCTCCACCACGTAGGTCAGGCAGGTGCGTATCGCCCCGTTATAATCCTTCTTCCTGAGGTAGCCATACACCTTCTCCCCTATCTCCATCTCGTCGTCAATCATGGCGGTATCATTGTACGAATTGGCGAAAGCCTTGATTTCCGGGTCCAAGATGATGTGGTGCTGCATCAAGGGGTTGCTCAGCGTCAGTCCCTCTAAGCTACGCATACGGCTGATAGCGACATACGCCTGTCCTGATGCGAAGAGACCACGTGTGAGGTCAAAATGCATCCTGTCGAAGGTCATCCCCTGCGACTTGTGGATGGTGATAGCCCACGCCAGTTTCAAAGGGTATTGGGTAAAAGTGCCCACCACCTTCGATTCCATCTGTTTTGTCTCACGGTTGTACACCCGCTCTTTGCTCTCCCACACCGTCTTTTCCACATTCACCTCCGCATCGTTCTCCAAGGTTACGGTGATGGTGTCCTCACTCAAACTTGACACGATAGCGATAGTGCCGTTGACACAGCTATGCGAGATATTCCGGCAGAAAATGACTTGTGCACCCACTTTCAGTTTCAGCTGCTCCGGCACGATAAAGTCCTTTGTCTTGAACTTGCCAGTCACTTTGCCTGTATAACAGAACTCTTCCTCGTCCAACTCCGCCAATTTCTGCTCATTCATCAGGTCTGCCCTTTTTCGATGGGCGGACAAGATAATCGAGTAATCCTCCGTGTCGTCCGAATAGTTCACCTGCTGGTTAATCAGATTCAGGTCTTGTTGCGTACACTCATCTATGCGAAGGCGGTTCAGCACATCTAAAAACTTGCTGTCCCTTTGGCGGTACACTGTGCGGAACTCTATCTTGGGCAGGTTCATCCGTTTCAGCACATGAGCTTTGTAGAAGTAGGGCTTGCCCTTCTCCCATAGGTGACACAGCATGTCCTCGTCGGCAGTATCCGCTACCACGGGCGGCAGCTGGAACAGGTCGCCAACAAACACCACCTGCTTGCCACCAAACGGCATGTGGGTATGGAATGCCTCGCGCAGAAATCGGTCCATCCCGTCCACCATATCACACCGCACCATCGACACCTCATCCACAATGATAGTGTCAATATGCCTCAACAATTGCTGCTTCTCTTCCGACACCTTCAATGCCGTTTTAGGGCCAATCACTTCGTAGGGGAAGCCAAAGAACGAGTGCATGGTCTGCCCGCCCACATTGATGGCGGCAATACCCGTCGGAGCCAGCACCAAGAAGTTCTTGGCTATCTTCTCCTGAATCATCTTGATAAATGTAGATTTACCCGTGCCCGCCTTACCAGTAATAAACAACGGAGTGTTGGTGTTAGCAATCAGGTCAAAAGCCTTCTGCTGGTCGGCATCCATCGTGAATGCCTTCTGCTCAACGACGTTGGTCTCGTCAACTTTGAATTCTGTATTTTTCATTTTTGTCAACCTTTTTGTGTGTTTCTATCCGTTAATGACAGAAACACACAAAAGGTTAACACGATAATTATAACTTTTTATGCACCGAAACGAAGCATATAATTATCAACCATTTGGGGTATCCTAATATCAGAAATAAAATGAAAGAACAGGGGGTTATATTTCTTTGAGTACAACAATAAAGAATTAAAAATCATAAAGTTTGACAATTGGGTTTCATCAAAATTTCTGATTTCTTCTTCTATCAAATTAGTTTCTCTATCTAAAAAGACAAAATACTTTTTCAGTATCGCAACTACATAATCACTAATCTGTATCATCGGTTCATTCGTTGATACCACAAAAGTGTAATTTGATAGTTTTTCATTGTTTACCATTATAGGATCTTCTATAATTTGTCTTTCTACTTGTATTTCCTGATCAAATATTAAATTCTTATATTGATACATAGCAATTATTGTCCTATAAAAAAAAGTAAATGGTTCCACCCAAATATTTGTTTTTTCATTTGGTAGCAATATCAACTCTTTATTACTTCTTATTACTTTTTTCATTTGCAAAACTAATTCGTATATTAGCAATCTTTCATTTAAAGAAATATCCGGTAACTTAACATAAGAATCAGCAATTAATATTAGCTCTTTTAAAAAGGGTTTCACATCAGTTTTTTTTATACTTGGATACTGATACCTAATGAATAAAGGGATTGAATAATCCTCATTTGATTTTAAAATCCGATATAGTACTGATTTAAGCGACCTAGTATCCATATAACTATCAAATAAAGAATCTACGATATCAACAAAAGAATAGTAAATAGGTTGAACCATGAAAAAATGAACACACCACCTTCTCGCATAAATCAAATATAGCATTTTCTCGACTTTCTGATTCTTCATCAATCCAGGAAAATCTTTTTGTAGATCAGAAGATGATTTCAGCTCTTTATTATTATGCTTACCCATAATCCCGTATAATTCAGACAATGAAATTGTCTCCTCAGTACTTATTCCTCCCAGCACAAAACATGCATTAAGTTTTTCTTTAATATTCAAGTCTTTTTTTTCTGTAATACGAACTTGTTTAATATTATCGGTTTCATCAAAATATAAGGTCTCTTCTCTTGACCTATATTCGGAAGGTATTCCTAAGGCTGCATCAAGCATTTGATAATAATTTAATAAATATGAAAGATCCATTCAATCAGATTTGTATAGTTACTCCACTATAATGAAGGGTGCCCAATAGTATGGGTCGGGGTATTCTTTTGCCATCTCATGCTGCGCAAGCAGTAATGCATCGTGGATTTCTTCACCTGAAATTAGATATTTATAGAAGTATGTCATTAATTTAGCAGTCGGAATATCCGGCACATTCCAAAGAGATGCCATAACATATCTGACTCCTGCAGACTTAAAAGCTTTAATTAAGCCTCCCCATTCGTCATGATTGGTAACTCCCCACCCCGACATACACGCAGAAAGAACCACTAGTTCTGTATTGTTAAAATCCATCCAAGAAATCTCCTCGGCAGAAATAACCCCATCATTGTGGAAGTTATAGGGCGATACATCATTGTTATTATTAGCGCCAGCTAGTAGCAAACCAGAATATAGCATTGACGAGTCTGTAATAGAATAAGGGGTAAATTGTTTCAAATAGTTAGGAGCATTTCTAGGAGTATAGTAATATCCATGAGTTGCCAAATGTACAATGGTGGGAGAATTCTCATCCATATTTCTAAATGTTTGTTCTGTAGCAAATGTACTACTAAATACATTATATTTAATATCGTTGTAAGCCAACATTTTTCCAATTGTATCAATCTCTATTTGTGTCCCATTCAGATAACTAAAACCGTTTCTCAGGCTATCGGTCAAATCTTCTACAAGTGTATTCCTTAATGTGCCATTCGTTGTACTACCATACTGATAATCAACCCCTCCATACAATGCTACGTTTTTTATCTTTTGTTTTTCTTTGGTTGTACGGTCGACTATTATTTTAGTTGATGATACTATTTGAATATTGTATTTTTTACTAATGGGAACACCATCTATGTTTGGAATAGCACCGATATTAATTTGACGCAATCTCCAACTCGATGAAATGTATACGTTGTTCCTACCTTTTAGATGTTTATCGATTTTTTTCCAAATGTAATTATATAGAGTGTCACCCATTCCTTTCCCATATAAACTATTAATTCCTAATTCTCTTTCAGAATATGCTGCAATAAAGAGGCTTTCAAGTTGTTCAGACGTACATAATCTCTCAAAAACGGGCGGTTCATTACCTGGTAGTACAATTAGTGCACCATACCATAATACTTTATCTTCTTCATTCATTGAAGGGATTCCGACGTAAGGGATTATTTCTATCGCACACTCTCCCATCTTCAACGACTTTTGTACATCCCTCCAAGTTAGGGCATCATAGCTAGGTAATGTAATTATTCCTCTAACTTGATCAAGTAATTCCTTCTCATTCTTTTCCAATTCAGATGTAAGAGAGTCACTTCCATCTGAAAAAATGTTAGTTCTGATTTTCTTTATTTTATTGAAGGTATTTCGAGCATTCACTTCTTGTGATAACTTCTCAAATAGTAATGAATGCTCAATAGATAGACTTCTTTGAAACAAAATATTATTATAACACATCCCTACTGCACTTGGATTGTTAGGAAATTTATCCAGGATTCCATTATACACACTCAATTGTATTGCATCTTTTCTCCAAAGATACTCTGTTTCTCTCACTGGGAGATTATAGTAATAATAATAGCACCTCTCAATTATAGATTTACTACATAACTCTGCATACTTTACTGCCAATGATTCTTGACTCATGAAATAATGATTGAGAAAAATACCATTATATAAATCTGCTTTCTCTGCCTCAGGTCTTAGTTCTCTCTCTAATTGGTGGAGAATATCTAAAGATTTTGTGTATTCACCATGGTCTGTATAAATTGAAGATAAATTTTGAGCACAATAATAATAAGTATTCAATAGTTGTTCCTCGCCCCTTGAAAGCTCGTAAGCCTGTTTTGTATAGAAAATAGCGGTATCCTCAATGCCAAGATCATAATATAGTGCCCCTGCCTTTTGTAGAATTGGCGCATATCTTACTTTTGATATATTTGTGTTTATTATGAGGTTTAATGCTTTTTGTATTTCCTTTTTAGATTTCTTCAAATCACCAAGTTCCCTATGACATTCTGAAAGAAGACTTAACACTACCGCATAATCCTCAACATTGCTATTGGATAATTCCATTCTTTCTAAAGCCTCAGTATATTTATTTGAAGCAATGTCGTAATTTTTTAACAAACTGTATTGAGCCCCTAAAGTCACATAGAGTGTATAAGTATAATTTGATGGCCTGTTTGACAACTCCAGAAATTCTATTGCATGAGAAATAATTGAATCTGATAAATGTAGTTGTCCTGTTCCCATGTATGCAAGTGACATCAACGTTGCAATTTCAATATATAGTGTATCATTAAATTGATTGGCATCAATGTTTTCTATTGCAATCATGATATTCCCACCATATTTTATTGGTTTTTCATATTGCTGACTTAGAACATCATTTACGAATTGTTCTATCGTGTAATCAAAATACTGAGAATAAGCATTTTTAATATTTCCAGAGAACATAAGCAAGAAGATACAACCCCAATAAAGTTTTCGTTTAGCATCCATTAGTAATTATAATATTTGTTTATAATCTATTAAGAATCTTTTCAATCTGTTCTCTCATTTCTGTTATTGAAGGGTATTCTTGCTCCATCTGCTCAAGCACTGCATTTGCTTTTTTCTTGTCATAGTCAAGCAAATACGCAACAGCAAGATTCCATCCAATATAGGGAGCATACGTTGTGTATTCATTGTATGTGTCGCTTTGTGATTGCTGCCAAAGGACTTCAAGTTGTTCAATAGTGTTGTCTATATCTCTATTGTTGGTAACATTGTCAAAAAGCACGGTTAACTGGTCAAGTACTTCATCATCTTCTTCTCCCCGGATTTCTGTTGATAACGGAAATGCCTTTGCATATTCTTTGCCTAAACTAACTGTGGAAGAGTAGTCATAGGTGTAGTAACCAACTGTAATAAGCAAAGCAAAACTTGCTGCAATAGAAAGCCATCTCGTTGGACGAGTCTTTTTCTTTGAGGAGCCTCTCATCTCCTCAACCAGTTTTCTGTCTTGTTCAGAACCTATAGCATTCATTGCCTTGATGGTTCTTGCTATTGCCTCTGTTTGATTTCTTAGAGTCTCATCACTTTGTATATCCTTTTCAAATAGAGTTTCCTCATCAGGTGTCATTTCTCCATGAAGATACCGTGTTATTCTCTCTTCATTCTCTTGCAGTATGTCATCCTTTTTACTATCCATAGTTGTTTGCTTTTACCCATTTATAATGCTTTCACTGCCACCTCATAGTTCTTACGGAATTTCTCTTGACAACGATGCTTGGTGACTTTGGCGACACTTTCACTGGCATAATGGAACATTTGTGCAATGACTTTCATTGACAATGCATCACGGTAGTATGACCAAAGCAATTTATCGCATGGTGGTGGCAATTGCTTCACCATATCTTGTACGATACCGTCTCTTTCGTTTACTCTTTTTTCATCTTTATCTATTATGTCGAGTAGTTTTTCTGCCTTATTCAACAACGTGTTATATCTTTCCCCATTCGCTTCAATTGAATAGTCTTCTATATACACTAATTGTGTTTTCCCGTTAGCCCTTAGTTGCTCATGAGCCTTATTGTTGCAGATGCCAATAAAGTATGTATATAGAGATGATATTAGATTGTCCAATTTGCCATCTATGGCAGCACGATATAGTACAATTGAAGCCTCTTGAAACACATCTTCGCTATCCTCTTTGCTCAAAGAAAACGTTTTCTGCAAATAAGAGAGTGTACGGCTCTTATACTCTCTGGCAAAGTCGTTTAAAATCTTATCTTGTTTACGATTTAATGCAATTGTAGCCATACTATTTTGAACTTTCTACTACCATGTGTTGCCTAATCAACCTCATATCCATATCCATAGCTTTCCGTACATTCTCTATCCATTTAATGTCATAGGATAGGGGCTGGGTTAACAATTGTTGGAAAATATAATACGATATTGGTCCATAATACTTGCCATCCTGTTTGATTTCGGTATTAACTTCATAAGAACGGCAAGCTTCTATCATATAAAGTGGAGACAAACCGGCTGAACTCTTTATCCTAATGTTTCCTCGTTTGTCTATCCGTGGGGCATAGTTTTTGCCACTCTTGCTGAAGCCTATATCGGTACCACGAACAAAGACACTATCTTCTACTGCTTCACCCCGATAAGACGAACCTGCATGACAGGCATCAATAACAACATATAGGATTCCTCTTTGCCCAATCTTCTCTCGAATGGCATTTAGGTATTCATTAAGTTCATCATCAAGCAAATGTTTCTCTCCTGCGTAAACATTAATTTTATAGCGTCTTTGTGCGTCATAAGGTATAAACGCTTCGTCCCAACCATCCTCTTCATCTCCATTCTCATCCTCAACAGCTTGCCCATGTCCTGAAAAGTGGAGATACACAATATCACCTTCTCCCACTTCATTCTTTAACTTGACAAGACTCTTTGTAATGGCCTTATATGTAGCAGTCTTATCTTGCAATGTATTGATACGAAATCCCTGCTTCTTTAATATGGGCTTGATAAGCTGCACATCATTTACTCCATGAATCTTTGTCCATGATGCATCATTGTCTGTATATTGCGGGTAGTCCGATATTCCAACTAACAAAGCATGTCTTTCTTGTGCCATTAATGTCAATGGCTGTGGCACTATACATGTCATTATCATGATTACCACGTTCAAGAGTATGGATCTATTTGAACTCATCTGACTCGGATTGTTTGTTTCAGTTTTATTATCGGCAATTCTCCAAATTGTTTTACTATCTTTCAAAAGCAGTTGCAAAGATACTAATAATTTTCCATTTGGTACAAAAAACACCAATCCCGATTCCCTAATTGAAGGGCTGAGCAAATGTGGAGTCATCCGTTATCTGCCAATAATCAGTCTAAAAAGAGTCCTAATCCCGTTTACTGCCCACCTTTCTTTCCACAACCATATACACCCCAATAACGCAACTATAGCTCACTTCGTTTTTCATGTCACTTCTTGGGAAAAAGAAAGAATTCCGTACAGAAAAACGACCTTTTCTCGTTTTTCTGTACGAAATCTGCCTATTTCGGCTGCAAAATTACACCCTTGAAGTGCAACCTTTTTTGCGCGGTGGTTTTTCTATCTAATTTTCAGCGTTTTCTATTCTCTCTATTCTGTTTTCGTTAAACTTGTCAAATCATTCATTTGCTTTTATTACTTTTCACCTCTTTCACCTTGCACTATCACCTCCCAATGTCCACCCTTATCAGGTCCTACACGGCGGATGATGCCTTGCTTCTGAAGAACCTGCAAGTCACGTCGGATGGTTCTTTCGTTTACACCCAAATAGAAGGCCAATGAAGCGGAAGTCTCTAGGACATTTTCTAGGACATTTTCTAGGACATTCAACTTGCCTGTTTCCTTCATCCTGTTGATTATTTTAGTCTGCCTTTCTGTTAATTGCACTTCTTTATCAAATGTTTTTTCTAGGACATTTTCTGGCCGTTTCTCCTTTTTTTGATCACCCCATTGTTTTTCAACGTCACGTACATTATTTGCATTTTCTTCCCTCAATGCAGAATTAAGCCGCACTTTGACCATAAACTCCACCTGCTTATATTCAGGAGCAGGGTTGCCGACTTCGGCCATCTCGCGGAACATACGGTCAACACCCTCGCCAAATTCTTTGACCAGTTTAT
>Ga0247609_10007102_pt1 | contig 10695 bp, 9 predicted proteins | sample 172DNAGHGlowgp2_FD_193487 | JGI IMG/M metagenome (GOLD analysis project Ga0247609, IMG submission 193487) | Sheep rumen microbial communities from Palmerston North, Manawatu-Wanganui, New Zealand - 1728 DNA GHGlow gp2 | ecosystem: Host-associated > Mammals > Digestive system > Stomach > Rumen ...
GTGAGAGCGCAGAAGCTCCCTCCCCGAGAAGGAGAGGAGTATTCGGCATAACGAGTATCACCTTTGCGTCCGGGATAGTCTTGGATGCGATGAATTCGTCCGAAATACCGGCAGCGATCGAAATGATGACCTTGTCCGCAGTTACAGCCGGAGCTGCTGCCTCGATGACCTTCTCGATTATCTGCGGCTTTACAGCGAGGAAGATGAATCCGCACTTTTCTGTGAGCTCAGCCTCGCTCGCGCAGGCAGTCACGCCGAACTCTGCAAGAGCACTCACCTTTGCTGTGTCGGGGTCGAATGCAAAAAGGCTTATATCAGAAGCCTTTGGACTTCCGGCGATGCCCTTGATGATAGCGGTACCCATATTTCCGGTACCGATGAAACCGATATTGATCTTGCTCATAGCGATCACTCCTTGATTAGCAGTAAAAATTGATTATTTCGTATTATCTGATATGCGCAGGGAGCTCCTGCGGCGGATAATCAATAGAACGTTGCGACTTCCTTTTCGGGCGGAGCTGCGTCCGAGAGCGCAATCACACGGAGAACAGGACCTGCTCCCTTGTAGAGCTTGTGCTTCTGGACGCTTACCTCCGCGGTAACATTTACCCAGTGCTTCGGCTGGCGCGGCTCAAAGGGAGTATCCCACTCTGCGACAGCCCAGCAATACTGGATGTCCTCGACACAGCAGGTCATAATGTGTCTGCCGATTGCGAAGCAGTTAGCCGGGAACTTCTTGTTCTTTGCGGCAAGTCCCTTGAATGTTACCTTCTTGCCGTCATATTTTCCGGGATCGTCCATTATATCCCTGTACCAGAGGGCAAAATCCTCGTCCTTTATCACGATATTGTCAGCCTCAACGTCGAACGGGAGCGGATCCTCGATGTCGTCGTATGCGACCTGACCGTCGTTGTATTCGTAGCATATCTCTGTCCGGCGGCTGACACCTCTTACTATCTGGTGGAACTGCTGAACATCGAAGCTCTTGTCAAAGCGGTTGAAGACAACGAGCTCGCAGAGATTGAGCTTGTCTACAACAAGGCTCCTCATATTTGCATTGTAGTTGAGGAAGGTGGTCGCGTCCGCGAAGAACATTACCTGCGCAACAGCCCAGTTCTGCGGCATATTCTGAAAAAGGTCCGCAGCGTTCCACATTCCGTTGTACTCAACGACTACGCGCTCGGCATTGGTCTCGAAGGCGAGGCGCGCGAGATTCGCGATAGTCATTTCCTCCTTGGACTCAATCGTGCGTATCTCAACATTGCCCTTCTTCGCAAAGCGTGAAGGCTCGTATTCCTCGATACCCTCCTCAAATATGAGAAGGAGCGTTCTTTCGCCGTTATTGAAGCGCTTATCCTCTAATGTCTCCTGTATGAATTTGGTCTTTCCCGATTCGAGGAAGCCGAGAAAGAGGTATACAGGGATTGGCTCCTGCTGATTTCTTGGCATAGCGTCCTCCTTATTCGACACAGAAAAGCTTTGCGACTGCTTCCTCGTTCAGCTTTGAGCCGATAACGCACAGTCTGCCGGTAGTTTCAGCGCTTCCGTGTCTTACGTCCGGAACTCCGGGAACGTAGTCGAAGTGTATCCACTGACCGTCCTCACCGGCAACTATTCCCTTTGCTCGGAGAACGATACCATACTTCTCCTCGTCTGCGAGAGCCTCAAGAGCTGCTGTTACAGCCTCGACGGTGTACGGACGCGGAGTCTCTGCGCCCCAGCTCGTAAACACCTCGTCAGCGTGGTGATGATGATGCTCGTGGTCATGGTCGTGGCAGCCGCAGGTGCAGTCAGGACCGTGATCGTGATGATGCTCATGCTCGTCTTCATCGTGATCGTGATGATGATGCTCATGCTCGTCTTCATCGTGATCGTGGTGATGATGATGCTCATGCTCGTCTTCATCGTCATCATCGTGGTGGTGATGATGTGCTGCTTCGTCGAGCATTGCCTTCAGCTCGTCACTGAGGGTGTTTTTCTGCGTCATAGCGTCAACGAGCTGCTTCCCTGTGAGCTCGTCCCACTCTGTTGTTACTACCGGAGCTTCCTTGTTGAGCTCGCGGATGATCTCAACAGCCTCACCGAGCTTCTCCTGTGTGAGACCCGATGTGTGGCTGAGGATTATACAGCTTGCATACTCTATCTGATTGTTGAAGAATTCACCGAAATTCTTGTGGTACATCCTGCACTTCTTTGCGTCAACGACAGTTGTGAAGCCGTCAAGCTCGACATCGTGGGCGTCGATGTTGCGTACAGCATTGATGACGTCGCTGAGCTTGCCTACGCCCGAAGGCTCGATGAGGATACGGTCTGGCTTGTATTCGTCGAGCACCTTTACGAGTGCCTTGCCGAAGTCGCCTACAAGACTACAGCAGATACAGCCGGAGTTCATCTCAGTTATCTCTATACCGGCGTCCTTGAGGAATCCGCCGTCTATTCCTATCTGACCGAATTCGTTCTCGATGAGCACGAGCTTTTCGCCATTGTAGCCCTCATTGATGAGCTTCTTGATGAGCGTTGTCTTGCCTGCACCGAGGAAACCGGAAAATATTGTTATTTTTGTCATTTTGAAACACTTCTTTCCAAAAATTTAAGCATACAGCTTTACACAATATTATATTATAACACCTCTGAGTAAAAAAAGCAAGTACCGGAGCAAAGATTTCTCTGACAATTGTCAATGTTTGAGAAAAAATGCAGTTTTCGCTCTTGACAAAGGAGCTGAAACGTGGTATAGTTAATAAGTAATGTACAGTTGTTCGTCTGTGACGGACGATTTTTCAGTTAAGGGTGATTGGCTATGGAAAAAAGATCACAGCTCATCGTGGTCGATGCGCTCATACTTCCGGATGTTTTCACAAAGGTGCTCGAGGTCAAGAAGCTTATGGCGCAGAAGGGCGAGAAAAGCTTCGCCTCTGCCTGCAAGCGTGTCGGCATCTCGCGAAGCGCCTATTATAAGTACAAGGACAGCGTTTTCTCGTATGAGGAGCTCTTCAACCGCAGGATAGTGAATCTCTACCTCCTGCTGAGCGACAGCCCCGGCGTGCTCTCGAGCGTGCTGGTCTTCCTTCACGAGCTCCGGGCAAATATCCTCACAGTAAATCAGAGCATACCCGTCGACGGTGCTGCGGCAGTCAATATCTCACTGAGAATGGCTGACAGCTCGACAGACGAGCTCGCTTCCCTTAACTCGATAACAGATCTTGACGGCGTTCTTGAGGCGAAGGTCCTCTCCGCCGAATAATTCGGAGGTTTCTTTTATGTCAGTTAAATTTGCAGTATTAGGTCACGGTGTAGTAGGTTCGGGCGTTGTCGAGCTCTTCTACAAGAACAGAAAGAGCATCGAGCATCGCGCCGGAACCGAGATGGATATAAAGTATATCCTCGATCTCAGAGACTTCCCGGATTCGCCTTACAAAGATAAATTCACAAAGGATTTCAACGACATACTCAACGACGACGAGGTTACGTCAGTTGCCGAGTGTATGGGCGGTGTTGAGCCTGCATTCACATTCGTGAAGGCTTGTCTCGAAAAGGGCAAGAGCGTTTCGACATCGAACAAGGAGCTCGTTGCGGAAAAAGGCGATATTCTCCTCGCAGCAGCAAAGGCTCACAACTGCAACTTCTTCTTCGAGGCGAGCGTAGGCGGCGCTATCCCGATAATCCGTCCGCTCCACCGCTGCCTCGCAGCTAATGACATCGACAAGGTAGCTGGTATCCTCAACGGTACAACGAACTTCATTCTCACGAAAATGTACAACGAGAATATGTCCTTCGCGGACGCTCTCGCTCTCGCACAGAAGCTCGGCTACGCTGAGAAGGACCCCACAGCTGATGTCGAGGGTCACGATGCCTGCCGCAAGATATGCATCATCTCCTCGCTCGTTTTCGGCAAGCACGTTTACCCCAAAGATGTTTACACAAAGGGTATTTCCGATGTTGACCTCGCAGATGTTGCCGCAGCCGATATTCTCGGCTACGCTATAAAGCTCATCGCTTCCGTAAGACGTCTCGATGACGGCCGCATCCTTCCGATCGTTATGCCGATGCTCGTTCCTCACGAGAACATCATGGCTGGCGTAAATGACGTATTCAACGCCGTTCTTGTATACGGCGACGGTATAGACCAGGCAATGTTCTATGGCAGAGGCGCAGGCAAGCTCCCGACAGCGAGCGCTGTTCTGGGCGACGTCATCGAAGCTGTAAAGCACAAGGTAACTGTATTCTCGCAGTCGTGGGAGTCCTCCTCCGACAACAGCTTTATCGCACCTGCCGAGGAGCTCTGCACAAAGTGGTATTTCCGCGTACCTGCCGAAAATGACATCGAAGGCGCTTACACGGACGATAACGGAACTTCCTTCATCACCGAGGACAAGCTCACCTTCACACAGGCTTCCGAAAAGGCAAAGGCTATGAGCGCTGTCGCTTGTCTGCCGGTGCTGGACTGAGTCGGTAAAATGTCTGAGCTGAGCTGTATATTCAACGATCAAGAGGGCGGACATAAATGCTGTTCTTAATAAAAATCTCCGAGGAGGTTATCCTCGGAGATTTTTATTATGCAAATTAACTGCGTTATGAACAACATACAGAAGAAAGGTTCACAACGATAAATGCGTGCAGAACTTCTATATGAGTATCACAGTTAATGACGCTGGGATCGAGTTCATTTCCAGTATTCGTAGTCAAGGCTGTCGATATAATCGGGAGTGTAGACGTCCTTGCCCTTCGTATCCACGGCACGGTAGAACATCGGCTGAGACATCCAGCCATTGTCGCGCGAAACGATATAATCGTCATTATGGACTGATCTGAGCTGCCAGAATGTCACATCCTTATGCTCTTCGCCGTCTTGTATCAGGTAGCCGATACAGTTTGAGAATTCCTCGTCTTTCGCTCTGCCCGAGCCGTAGACGATGTAAACACGGCTGTTGTAGGTTATCGCGGAGTAGGTGTCCTCCTTGTTGTTTTCGTTGACGAATTCGGAGGTCTCAAGACCGACTGCCGTTTCCGGGATGAGTCATCATAGCTGTTTCCGCAGGCTGTCAGAAGAGATACCGACAGCAGCGCTGCGATCACCATATGCTTTTTCATCTTTCCTCCTGCCTTTGCGGAGCCGGGGTGCGTTCCTTCAGCGAAAAATCAATGTGGTAATCATCGCCGAACGTGACATCGTAAATGATCCTGCTGCCGTCGTTGCCCGTAAACGTCAGCTGAGCTGTGCCTCGCTTGTAGAATTCCGCCTGCCAGCCGTGCGGGTAATCTTTTTCCTCATAGTGCAGTCTGACAATGCTCTCGTCCGAAGACACCGCGGTGTAGTTCACACTTGGGTCGAGCTCAGCATACTGGTCTCTCGGGGCGATATTTGAAGCGGCAAGCGGCTGTCTGTATACAGTGGTGAAGAAGAATGCCCCGAGCAGGATCGTGTTGAGGATAGATCCGGCGATGATGAGTTTCTTGTCCTCGAAAATGGCGAGCACAAGCACATACATCACGGCCGCACAGAATATCACCGTCAGTAGGTGACGCGGAAACTGGTAAACCGTACTGTGAAGGTAGCCCATACCCGTCAGTGCGAGCAGAGCCAGCATTGGTGAGAGTATCAGCAGGCTGTACCATTTCTTCTTGGTCACGAACCAGCCGAGGAATGCACCGGGGAAGGTGAGCAGTGTCCACAGGAACCACGGGGGATAATAGGAGAATATCCCCCAGTGCAGCCAGCAGAACGGCACCTGTACGAGGTAGATGAGCGGCTGACTGATAAGGAAGAATACGAATGTCTTGCACGCGGCTTCGAGCGGCTTCTTGCAGTTTGTGATGATTATTATCGCAAATAATATCCACCACTCGAATGTGGCGCCGTTATCTGTGAATGAGGTATCCTCAAGTATCGGGATACATAGCAGTATTCCCGGTATGACGCCGGCGGCGACTGAGAATATCAGCAGCCGCTTCCACGTCATATCGATACCGCCGAAGAGCTTTTTGATATATTTCATTTCTTTTGTTTAGTCGGCATAGTAGTATTTTCTGAGTAGAGCCCTGTTTTCTGCGGTGTCGTGGATATAGAAGGTGTGACCGCCGTAGTGGATTATTGCAATGGGCTTTTCGTTGATAACTATCGGAGTTGCGGCGTTGAAGAGCAATATGAGTTCATCCGAGCTGTAGTCAATGTCATCGAATTCGTCATCATAGTAGTAGTAGTGAGAGTCATCTTCTGCGAATGCCGATGTTATCGAGTCCATCTCTGAGAATCTTGTCATATCAGCGCCGTTGTAGTATCCGTCGCCGTAATAGTAGCGTGAGCGCTTGCTGTCGTCCTCGCCGAAGAATTCCTTGGGAGTGGAATAGAATCTCGGTTTGTAGACCAATCTGGTGTTTGTGTTTGCAGTGGATGAGTTATCGATGTCTGATACATTTATCTGAGGGATAGAGACGTCGCGGTCAGCGAGGAAGGAGAGTGTGTTATCGAAGGAATCGAGCACCCAGTAGCTGCCGAAGTAGCAGCATACATTGCCTTCGCGGAGCTGCTCGGGAGTCATATTCTCAAGGTCCTTCCTGTAGGCTTCAGTGAGTTCTTTAAGGCTCTTGTGGTTGAGAGAAAGTGTCTGTTCATTCTGATAGAGCTTGTTGGAGACTGAGAGCTGTCCGCCTGTTTTATCTCTGTTGATCTCAGATAATGTGCGATAGGTCTTTTTTCTGTTGGCGGTGTTTGCTACATTCAAGGATATATCCTCTACAGCAAGCTGTGCGTATTCGTCTGAGGTGAGGATAGCTTCAACGACATCGCTGAGCATAGAGCTCATAACGGTGTATTCTCTCTTTACAGTCGAGCCGTAGATAGTCTGATAGGTTATCTCGACTCTCTGGCTGTCATAGCGGTCGTAATCGATGTCGATGTCGCTTATGTTGTTGTAGCTGTACTTATCGAACTTGAAGTGTCTGTCAACAGCTTCCTTGTTGAATGCGGTAACAGCCTTGATGACGTCCTTGTCCCTGAAGCTGATATCGTTGTACCTATGTGGAAGGATATTGCTGTCATATGAGGTGATAGAAACGGATTCAACGCTTATTGCAGCAGGAACGTGGCGCGGAGCTCCGAAGCCGTCTGTTACCTTGCATATCCCGCAGATGAGGAATACTCCGCATACTGCCGCTGCAAATCCGATAGGAGCTGTCCAGAAGCGCTTGAAGCCTCGTCTTGCGATGACCTCCATAATGAACCAGCCGATACCGCAGATGATAATGCCTGCTACAGAAGAAACGATAATGTTGATACCTGATGCGATAAGAAGCGAGATTATGCAGAATACAGCCATTGTACTGATAGCGTAGAAGAAAGCCTTGTAAACGTAGGGCTTGGAAACGCTCTCAGCCTTTCTGAGCTTGTAGAGGAGGAATGCTGCTGCGAGGTATACCGCGATAACGATGAAAGCAACTATCATCCAGCGGATATACATTGAATTATAGTAGCTTTTCATACCGTTTGTGAGTATATCATCTATGCCGTTCGAGTTGTACATAAAGAAGAAGACGACCGCTCCGAATGGTGAAGTTGCTGTGAATACCGGGCTGTAGAAAATGCTCTCGCCAACCATACCATAGGAGGAGGTAGTGATGATAGCGAGCCATACGCAGGCTATCGTTGCCGGTATCATCGTGTTTGTTGCGATAATGCTGAATATAGCTTCAAATGTGCTTCCGCAGAACACTATAGAGAATACCGAGATAGTGTAGAGCATTACCATTCCGACGAGCACTATCAGTCCTGCCTTGAAGATGTTGGGAACGACCTGCCAGAATTCCTTCATATCAACGAAGACGCTTCCGATGCCGAGAATGATGAAGCTGAGGATTATCGCGATGAAAACGGGAACGAGGTAGATCGAGAGTCCCGAGAGGTAATCCGAGAAGAAGCGCTGAGTGTTGCTGAGCGGGAGCGAATAGTGCATATCGACTACCGGCTTCCTGTAGAGGTAATTGAAGTGGAAAAGGGCTAACACGAAGCCGAGAAGAAGGCTGATTATGATAGTTCCCGCCGATATCATTATAAACGGTATCAGCAGTACCGTAATGTCGTAATACTTAGATGTGTCATCGAGATGTTCGTCGTAGAACATTCCGATGAGACCAACGATCGAGAGCATCGGAAGTCCGAGAAGCTCAAGCACGAAGTTGATGATGAGCACTTTTTTGTTCTCGAGAATGTCGGTCAGGTAGCGCTTGCCGAAATAGTTTTTAGTTGCCGCTGATGTCGTTGCTGTCATAACCGAGCACCTCCAGTTCATAAATAAATATCTCTTCAAGAGTAAGCGGTATCATCTCCACGAGCAGCGGCTCCTTGGGAGCAAGAGCAGCTCTTACTGTATCCTCGTCGCCCTTTGCGATGATGTAGTATATGCTCTGGCTGCGCTCAAAGTGGAGTATCTCGATACCTGTCGAGGCGAAGTCCTCCTTGGTGTATTCAACGGGAGTACCGTCCTCATTCTTGGGGAATACAGCCTGTATCTTGTGTACCTCGCCCTTGAGACTGTCTATCTCGCGCGAGAATACGATCTTTCCGTTATGGATAAGTGCGGCTGTATCGCAGACCTCGTTTATCTCCTTGAGGTTGTGCGAGGAGATGATAGTTGTGAGCTGTCTGTCTATCATAGCGTCAACGAGCATCTTCTTTACGATGATACGCATTGTCGGGTCGAGACCGTCGAATGCCTCATCGAGGAGCAGGTAATCAGTCCTGCACGCGAGAGCGATGATGACGATAGCCTGACGCTTCATACCCTTTGAGAAGGTGTTTATCTTCTTGTTGAGCGGAAGATCAATGCGCTTGCGGAGCGATTCAAACAGCTCCTCAGAGAAATTGGGGTAGTAGGTCTTGTAGTAATTCTTGAGAGCCTTCAGCGTATAAGAGCTGAACTGTACGGTCTCATCGTTGATAAAGAATACCTTCTGCTTTACGGCAGGATTGTCATAAACGCTCTCGCCGTCGATAAGGACGTCGCCGCTCTCCTGACGGTATATTCCGGACAGGAGCCGGAGTATAGTTGATTTGCCGGCGCCGTTCGAGCCGAGGAGTCCGAAAGCCGTACCTTTTTCGATCTTCAGATCAATTCCGTCGAGGGCGGTATAGCTGTCGAACTTCTTGACAGTATTTTTCAGTTCGATCATAGCTTTTCTCCTTTCCCGTGATCGTTGTAGATACTATTGATGTGTTCTGTGAGGACCTTCTGCTCTATACCTCTGTCCGCGCAGGACAGGACAGCCTTGTCGAAATCGGCGAGAACAGAGCGCTGGAAGATAGAGCTGTCGGGCTTTGCGATGAAGCTTCCTCTGCCGGGGACCGAGTAGATGATGCCGATGCGTTCGAGTTCCTGATAGGCTTTCGCGACGGTATTGGGGTTGACTCCGGCGTCCTTGGCGAAAGCGCGGACACTCGGGAGCTGGTCGTTCTCCGAGAGGGTACCCTTGACTATGAGACTGATGATATTCTCATATATCTGCTCATAAATGGGGATCCTGTTGGTAAGGTCGATCGTAAACATAGATTTCCTCCTTTCCGTTGGGGGTGTACTATATCAGGTAGTACATCTATTACGCTTTTATAATATCACGAACGTGAGCGTTTGTCAATAGCTTTTTGAAAAAAACTTGTAAAAACTTAAAATATATGTTAGCATTGTATCTGAATAGCGCAGATCGCTGCGCTTTTTGAGAATTTTTCAGAAATGTGTTGCACTTTTGCTGATGCGTTGTATATATAAATGAAGCGGTTTTGCAAGACCACCAAAAGGAGGCTTCAATGGAGGAAAAAGAAATAAGGCGGCTTATCCGCTCCTCTCCCGACGAGGGCTACAGACAGCTGTTTGAGCAGTATCACGCTTACGCCTTCGCGGTCGTTTTCCGGACGCTTGGCGGAGCAGTCAGCTCCCGGGACGCCGAGGACTGCGTCGTGGACGTATTCGCAGATGTGATAATGCACTTCGACAGTTCATACGACGGCAGTATACAGGCATATATCGGAGCAGTTGCACGAAATAAGGCGATAAACCTTAAACGTGCGAGGGCAGCTTCGGACTGGTATACGGTGTCCGATGAAGCAGCAGAAAATGTCCCGGACGGGGAAACGGATGTGGAAAAAGCGGCAGAAAACGCACAGACCTTAAGGCTCGTACTCGAAAAAACAGACGAGCTCGGCGAGCCGGACTCAACGATAATAATACAGAAATACTTCTTCGGAAGGAGCTCAAAGGAGATAGCCCGGATAGTCGGAATGTCGCCGGCAGCGGTGAGAGTAAGGCTCAGCCGCGCGCTGAAGCGGCTCCGCAGGGCGCTCGAGGAGCTTGGCGTGACAATGTAATGGAGGAAACTATGGATAAAAAGAAAATGTCCGAGCTCATTTCGGCTGCGGACGATGAAACACTGAGAAAGATCGCTGATTCACACGCGATGATAAGCGATGACAAAAAGGAAGAGCTCTATGCGCGTATCATTGCCAAAACGGATACGCACCACGAATACGCCGACAGAGTTTCGGGCGTTGAGGTGCGCCGCGGGAGGGGAGCATCCCGGTTTGTCGGCTTTGCGGCAGCTCTCGCGCTCGTGCTCGGTGGTCTCGGCGGAGGCGGACTGCTGCTGAAAAATCGTATGGGAGCAGTGCCTTCAACAGAGCTCGATGACAGCACTGAGGTCATCGAGGTG
>Ga0247609_10007103_pt1 | contig 10694 bp, 7 predicted proteins | sample 172DNAGHGlowgp2_FD_193487 | JGI IMG/M metagenome (GOLD analysis project Ga0247609, IMG submission 193487) | Sheep rumen microbial communities from Palmerston North, Manawatu-Wanganui, New Zealand - 1728 DNA GHGlow gp2 | ecosystem: Host-associated > Mammals > Digestive system > Stomach > Rumen ...
TCTACAACCTGCAGGGTATGAAGGTGAAGAATCCAACAAAGGGAATCTATATCGTTAACGGTAGAAAAGTGGTTAAGTAATTATTAATTAGCAAAGGAGTGCTGTCTCTTACGAGGCAGCACTCCTTTTTCATTGGAGGAATCATTTCTGTTTTTCAGAATTTATATTCCTTGATGTTTCCCTTGTTATGCTGCTTGAAAAGATTGCGGATGCTAGTGGCAAAAGTGTTGCGGCGCTCGCGCTCACGGGCATTGAGCATGCTGTCGGGGGTGTTAATGGAATAGATGCGGAAGTTCTTTCGTCCACTTTCTGCAGGACGTGATACAAAGTAGAGGCAATAGCCGGCATTGTCCAGTTTTGCCTTATTGCCTTTTTTGCTTAGTTCCATGCGTACCATTACTCCGCCGTAGGTGTTGGGGCGGGTCTGGTTGCTGATGTAGTTACCTAGCGAGTAGGCCACCAGTGTGTTTCCGTTGTTACGAAGTTCTATGGGCTGGGGAACGTGTGGATGACCACCGATGATGTGGTCGACACCTTGTTTCAGCAGCCAATCGGCCAGCTGTTTCTGTTCTGCAGAGGGCAGCAGCTGGTATTCAATTCCCCAGTGGGGGATGGCGATGATAAAGTCAGGATTCATCTTGCGTGCCTTGGCAATGTCTGCCTTGATTTCAGCAGTGTCGATATAATTCACAATGTTTGGAGGCGTCACCTTCAGTCCGTTGGTTCCATAGGTGAAGTTGAGCAGTACGATGCGGAAACCGTTCTTTTCGAGCAGGAAAGGATACTGTTGTCGGCGTGCCTCGGCATTGACATAGGTACCTAGATGCAGGACGGGTAGTTTGTCCATCAGTTCTATGGTGCGCTCCAGTCCTTTCTGATAGGTATCCAAACAGTGGTTGTTAGCAGTCAGTAGGATATCGAAACCGGCATTAACTGTTGCCTTCAGGAACTCGTCTGGGGCGCTGAATTGTGGGTAGGCCTTATAGGGTTTACCGCCCAAGGTGACTTCAAAATTGGCAATGGCCACGTCGGCACGTTCTATCTCAGGTTTTACAAACTGGAAGCACTCCTCGTAGTTGTAGGTTCCGTCGGCTTGTAATGCACTCTTCAGTTGTCCACCGTGCTGCATTAGGTCGCCGGCAATGAGCAGACTCAGGTGGTGCTCTTCAGATTCTTGTTCCGTTGTGTCAATTTGTGGTTCGTTTCCATTCACTTTTCCGTTGTTGCACGAGAAGGCCGTAATGACCAGTGTGCTCAATGTGAGAGTTGTAATCAGCTTTTTCATAATTGATGGGTTTTGTTTTCTTTTTGCTTGCAAAATTAGCAAATATATCACTGATATTTGGCAAAGTGAGTGAAAAACCTTATCTTTGCATTTGATTTTATAGAACTTATGGTCAAGAAAGAAAAGGGACTGACACCGATGATGCAGCAGTTCTTCTCGTTTAAAGAGAAGTATCCTGATGCGGTATTGCTGTTTAGGTGTGGCGACTTTTACGAAACTTACTGCGATGATGCTGTCACGGCAGCAAAAATTCTCGGTATCACCTTGACTCGGCGCAACAACGGCGGGTCGGGTGATGTGACGGAAATGGCAGGATTTCCTCACCACGCACTGGACACCTATCTGCCTAAATTGATACGTGCGGGGCGACGTGTTGCCATCTGTGACCAATTGGAAGACCCGAAACTGACAAAGAAGCTTGTAAAACGCGGAATCACCGAACTAGTGACACCTGGTGTTGCGATGACCGACAACGTGCTGAACTATAAGGAAAACAACTTTCTGGCGGCGGTGCATTTTGGGAAAGGTGCTTGTGGCGTGGCTTTTCTAGACATTTCAACAGGTGAGTTCCTTACTGGAGAAGGAACATACGACTATGTAGAGAAACTTTTGGGTAACTTTCAGCCGAAGGAGGTCCTCTACAACCGCGAACGAAAACAAGACTTTCTGCGCTATTTTGGTAGCCGTTTTACGACATTTGAGTTGGATGACTGGGTGTTTACAGACAACACGGCACGACAGAAGTTGTTGAAACATTTTCATGTGAAATCTCTGAAAGGGTTTGGTGTTGATCATCTTAGGAATGGCGTTGTTGCCAGTGGTGCAATACTTTGCTATCTGGAGCAGACTTTGCACACTCAGATTGGACATATCACATCACTCTCGCGTATCGAGGAAGAACGCTATGTACGCTTGGATAAATTTACGATCCGTTCTCTTGAACTGATTCAGCCGATGCAGGAGGATGGTTCTTCACTGCTGGATGTCATAGACCATACTGTTACGCCGATGGGTGGACGTATGCTCCGGCGATGGCTCATTTTCCCGCTAAAGGACGAAAAGCCTATCAACGAGCGGTTGGACGTAGTAGAATACTTTTTCCGACAGCCAGACTTCCGTCAGTTGGTAGATGAACAGTTTCAGCATATAGGTGATTTGGAGCGTATTATTTCTCGTGTTGCTTCAGGACGTGTGTCGCCTCGCGAGGTGGTACAGCTGAAGGTGGCATTGCTGGCTTTAAAGCCAGTAAAAGAGGCTTGTCTGGTCGCTGACAATGAGGCTTTACGGAGAGTAGGAGAGCGGTTGTCGCTCTGTGAACCTCTTTGTGAACGCATAGCATTGGAAATGCAACCAGATCCACCGCAGTTGGTAGCGAAAGGCAATGTGATTGCCGAAGGATTCTCGAATGAACTCGATGAGTTGCGACATATCTCACGCAGCGGAAAGGACTATCTGTTGGAGTTGCAACAGCGGGAGAGTGAACAAACTGGCATTGCTTCTCTGAAGGTAGGGTACAACAATGTGTTCGGTTACTATCTTGAAGTGCGAAATACCTATAAGGACAAGGTGCCAGCTGAATGGATAAGAAAACAGACGTTGGCGCAGGCTGAACGCTATATTACTTCGGAACTAAAGGAATACGAAGAGAAAATAATGGGAGCGGAAGAGCGCATTCTTGCGCTCGAAGAACGGTTGTTTGCAGAACTTGTTGCTGCCATGCAAGAATATATTCCGCAGATTCAGACTGATGCCAATGTTGTGGCGCATATCGATTGTTTGCTGTCTTTTGCACAGGCTGCCGAAGAAAACCAGTATATCCGTCCGCAGATAGATAATTCTGATGTGCTAGACATCAAGCAAGGGCGGCATGCTGTCATTGAACAGCAAATGCCGGTAGGGGAGAGGTATGTGCCCAATGACATCTATCTGGATAATGAAAAACAGCAGATTGTTATCATAACAGGTCCGAATATGGCTGGAAAATCCGCTCTGTTGCGTCAAACGGCTTTAATAGTACTGATGGCGCAGATTGGGTGTTTCGTGCCCGCAGAGAGCGCTAAAATAGGTCTGGTAGATAAAATCTTTACCCGTGTGGGTGCCAGTGATAACATTTCACTTGGGGAATCGACCTTTATGGTAGAGATGACGGAGGCTTCCAACATTCTGAATAATGTGTCGCCTCATTCTTTGGTTTTGTTCGATGAATTGGGACGTGGTACATCTACCTACGACGGCATCAGCATAGCATGGGCAATTGTAGAATATCTGCATGAAACGAAACGTGCCCAAGCTCGCACTTTGTTCGCTACGCACTACCATGAACTGAATGAAATGGAGAAAAACTTCTCTCGTGTGAAGAACTATAACGTTAGTGTGAAGGAGGTTGACGGAAAGGTTATCTTCCTGCGCAAGTTGGAACGAGGTGGCTCGGAACACTCCTTTGGTATTCATGTGGCTGAAATTTCTGGTATGCCGAAGAGCATAGTGAAACGTGCAAACGTCATCTTGAAACAGTTGGAGAATGATAATGCACAGGTGGGTACGGTGGGGAAGCCGTCGGCAGAAAAATTGGAACGGAGTAGGGAAGGGGTTCAGCTCTCTTTCTTCCAACTTGACGATCCTGTACTTTGCCAGATTCGCGATGAAATCTTAGGTCTTGACATTGACAACCTAACGCCAATGGAGGCGCTTAATAAGCTTAATGACATCAAACGAATTTTAAAGGGGTAGTAGAACATGATTCCACGACCCCCAAAATTTCTTTATACGAAGGGTATATTAAGCATTAGCTTTTCTTTTCCGCAACATACTCCAAACCCCCACTGCAATCAGTGGAATGCTTAGGATTTGTCCCATATCAATGGGCAGTCCGGCTTCAAAAGCTTCCTGTATTTCCTTGGTGTATTCTATGAAGAAACGGAAGGTAAAAATAAGAGTCAGGCAAAGTCCAAAATAAAAACCTGTACCGACTTTCTCTGGTTTCTTATGATAGATATAGAGTATCACGATGAAGAACAGCAGATAAGCGATGGCTTCATATAGTTGTCCGGGATGACGCGGAAGCGTATCTACACGCTCGAAGATGAAAGCCCAGGAAACGTCGGTGACTTTGCCGATAATCTCAGAATTCATCAAGTTGCCAAGACGGATAAAACAGGCGGTAATGCAGGAACAGATACCGAAATTGTCGAGAACAACCCAACCAGGCATCTTCATCTGGCGGCAATATAACCACAAAGCAAAAAGCAGTCCGGCAACACCACCATGGGAAGCCAGTCCTTGGTAACCCACAAACTTCCAATCTCCGTCTGCCATGTGGCGGATAGGGATAAACATCTCAACGACATGTTCCCATGAAGTTAGGAAATATTGCGGTTCGTAAAAGATACAATGTCCCAAGCGAGCACCAATAAGAATACCGAGGAAAACATAGATGAACAAGGGCTCAAACTTGCTATCTGCAATCTTTTGTTGGCGGTAAAGCCAACGCATGAGCAAATATCCTATTGTCAGTCCGATAAGCCAACATAAGGAATACCATCGCAACTCGAAATGACCGAGCCGAAAAGCAACCTCATCTGGATTCCAAAGGATGTATAATAGTTGATTGTTCATTGCTCCTATTTTGTAACCATGTTCAATTATACATTAAACCGGAAGTGCATGATATCGCCGTCTTGAACAACATATTCCTTGCCTTCTATACCCATTTTGCCTGCTTCGCGAACGGCTGCTTCACTGCCATATTGAATGTAATCATCGTATTTGATGACTTCTGCACGAATGAAACCTTTTTCGAAGTCGGTATGGATAACACCAGCACACTGTGGAGCTTTCCAACCCTTTTTGTAGGTCCATGCTTTCACTTCCATTTCACCAGCTGTGATAAAGGTCTGCAGATTTAGCAGGGCATAAGCTTTCTTAATGAGTCGGTTGACACCACTCTCTTCCAATCCTAATTCATCCAGGAACAGTTGCTTGTCTTCATAGGTTTCCAAAGAGGCAATGTCTTCTTCTGTCTTAGCAGCGATAATCATGGTTTCGGCACCTTCTTCAGCTGCGATGGATTCTACTTTTTTTGAGTATTCATTTCCATTTTTGGCACTGGCTTCATCTACATTGCAGACGTATAATACGGGTTTTGCCGTCAGTAGGAAAAGGTTGCGGGCAGCTTCTTGCTCTTCCTTGGAGTCGAATTCTACGATGCGTGCATTCTTGCCCTGTTCCAATACGTCTTTATATGCTTCCAACACACCTAACAAAACTTTTGCGTCCTTATTGCCGGCAGCAGCGGTCTTCTGAGTCTTTGCTAGTTGTCCTTCGATGGTTTCAAGATCTTTTAACTGCAATTCGGTATCAATAATCTCTTTGTCTCGGATAGGATCGATGCTACCATCTACATGGGTGATATTGTCATCATCGAAGCATCGTAATACATGGATTATAGCATCGGTCTCACGAATGTTTCCAAGAAACTTATTGCCTAATCCTTCACCCTTGCTTGCACCTTTTACCAGTCCGGCAATGTCAACAATTTCACATGTTGCTGGAACAATCCTGCCAGGATGTACCAGTTCTGCCAGCTTTGTCAATCGCTCGTCGGGAACGGTAATCATACCGACATTCGGTTCTATTGTACAAAAAGGAAAATTCGCTGCCTGTGCTTTTGCACTTGACAGGCAGTTAAACAATGTGGACTTACCTACATTCGGCAGTCCTACTATACCACATTTTAATGCCATTTATCTCTTTTATATTAGTCTTTTAACTTGCCCTTAAAGCAGGTTTTATTCGTAATTTGGTTGCAAAAGTACACAAATTCTTCTATATAAAGAGTGTTATTGCAATGAAAAGATTTATCCTTTGCAGATTCTGGCAGCGATATCATTCAGTTGCAAGCATCGCTGACGCATGTTTTCAATACGTTCTGATTGGTAGGGAAAAGGTGTGAGTATGAGTAACATACCATTGGCGCAAGCTTCAAAATAACGGGTTTCCGGTTCGAAGTCGGGTGGAAGACCATTAATTCGCAATACAATCAGTGGGATATTAACATGCATTGCTGCAGTGGCAATCTGTTGTTCGCCAGGACTGATAAATGGAGAAACGATGACGGCTCCAGCCTTTCCTCTTTGCAAGCAATCTTCTTTGATAGCGTCTATCTCGTTTTGATAAAGGTGACGCGAACATTGCACTTGCAGTTTTGTAGGGTTATTGAGAAGAGAAAGGTTTCCCATTGCTTGCATAGGGATTCCTACAACGGTATTGTCAGACAGAGTAAAGAACTCTGGATGCTGTTGCTTGAGAAGCTGGCGTTGCGTGTTGTCTATGGTCATGGCTTTTATATGTGTCGTGGTGGCAGAATCGGGTATAGAATGATAAGATGTGTAGGATAGGGTAGAGGTCTTAATGGGCTTCTAACCAGTTTGTACCCCATCCACAGTCGGCAACAAGAGGAACACAGAGCTGGTAAGCGTTTTGCATCTCTTCCATGACAATTGCTTCCACTCGCTCCTTCTCATCGGGATAGACGGAAAAATTAAGTTCGTCGTGTACTTGCAGTATCATCTTTGAGCGGATGTTTTCAGCTTTGAATCGGTTGTAGATGCGTACCATAGCTACTTTGATGATATCCGCTGCAGAACCCTGTATGGGTGCATTAATGGCATTTCGTTCGGCAAAGCCTCTGACGGTGGCATTGCGTGATAATATATCGGGCAGATAGCGGCGTCGGTGATATACGGTTTCAGCATATCCTTTCTCTCTGACCAGTTTTTTCGACTGTTCCATGTAGTCGTGTACCTGTGGGAAAGTCTCAAAGAAACCTTCAATCAGTTGTCGAGCTTCAGCCCTTTCTATATCCAAGCGTTCAGCTAGTCCGAAGACTGTGATGCCGTAGATGATACCGAAGTTTGCACGCTTCGATTTAGTTCGTTCATCACGAGTAACTTCGTTGATATCTTTTTTATAGATGGTAGCCGCCGTAGCCGCATGGATGTCATACCCTTCTTGGAAGGCATGAATCATGTGTTCGTCTTTGGAGAGGTGTGCCATCACACGCAGTTCAATCTGACTATAGTCTGCCGAAAAGAATAAACAATTGGGTTCAGGAATAAAGCATTTGCGTATTTCCTTACCATCTTCTCCCCGAACGGGGATGTTCTGCAGATTCGGATCACTGCTGGAGAGTCGTCCAGTAGCCGTTACCGTTTGGTTGAACGAAGTATGTATGTGTCCAGTCTTCGGATTTATCAACTTTGGAAGCGCATCGACATATGTTCCGAGAAGTTTCTTTAATCCTCTGAAATTCAATATGTCATCAACAATTTTGTGTTTGGTTCGCAGCTGTTGTAACACCTCTTCGCTGGTGACGTATTGTCCCGTCTTTGTCTTCTTCGGTTTTTCAATGATTTGCATCTTTCCAAACAAGATATCACCGACTTGTTTCGGTGACGAGATATTGAACTCCTCCCCAGCTAGTTCGTAGATATGTTGCTCCAATTGTATCATTCTTTCGGTGAAAAGTCTTGACGTTTCTTGGAGAGATTCGGTATCAATTCTTACACCATTCATCTCCATCGAAGCTAAAACCGGCACCAATGGCATTTCGATTTCCCAAAAGAGAGACTCCACTTCTGCCTCTTTCAGTTTCGGTTCCAGCACATTTTTCAACCTTAGAGTGATGTCAGCATCTTCACAGGCATATTCATAAACGTCGTTAGGCGGCAGGCTTCTCATTGATCGTTGATTCTTTCCTTTTGGCCCAATCAGTTCATCAATATGTATAGTTTGGTAGTTCAAATAAACCTCTGCCATATAGTCCATGTTATGACGAAGCTCGGGTTGTATGAGGTAATGGGCTATCATCGTGTCGAACATTCTTCCTTTCAATTCAACACCATAGTTTGCCAACACCTCCAAATCGTACTTGATATTTTGTCCGACCTTTAAAATCGTCTCCTCTTCATAGACCGGACGAAAAATTTCGACTACCCTTTGAGCTTCTTCCCGATTTTCCGGCATAGGAACATAAAATGCCTTCGATTCTTCAACAGCAAAGCTCAAACCTACCAATTCTGCCTCAATAGGGTTAGTAGAAGTTGTTTCTGTATCTAAACTCAAAATTTGCTTTGTCATAAAAAAATCACAAAGCGAACGCATATTCTCTTCATTATCAACAAGTTTGTAATCGTGAGAGGTTGTTTTTAGCGTTTCAAAATTTGCAAAATTCTGCGTTCTTGAGTCCTCGGTTGTGAAATTTGCAAATAAATCGAGTTGTCCGTTAACGGGTTTTTGTACGGATTCACTTTTCTTAAGAAATTTGCTGGCAAGACTGCGAAATTCTAGTTCGTTAAAAAGTGATGTGAGTTTTGTTTCATCCGGTTCCACCCTTTGTAATTTTTCCAAATGCAATTCAATCGGAACATCAGTTCGTATCGTAGCAAGGAATTTTGACATGCGAATATCCTCGACTGCATTTTCCACTTTCTCTTTCAACTTCCCTTTTATTTGGTCTGTATGGTTGAGTAAGTTTTCAATGTCTCCAAATTCCTCGATGAGTTTAACCGCCGTTTTCTCACCTACACCAGGACAGCCAGGAAAGTTATCGGAAGAGTCACCCATCAATGCCAAAAGGTCGATGACTTGGCTTGTTTTTGCAATACCATATTTATGGCAAACCTCCTCTGGTCCCATCTTCTCGTAACCGCCACCATGGCGTGGGCGGAACTGAAAAACATTGTTTCTTACCAATTGTCCATAGTCTTTGTCTGGAGTCAGCATATATGTCTCCACCCCTTCACTACCCGCTTTTAAAGCTAAAGTGCCGATTACATCGTCAGCCTCGAAACCATCCACCTGCAGTACAGGAATCTTGAATGCTTCCAGCAGTTGTTTGATAATGGGGACAGCAACCTTGATGTCCTCTGGTGTCTCCTGTCGTTGAGCCTTATATTCCGGAAAAGCATCATGGCGGAATGTCTTACCGTGATCGAATGCTACTCCTATATGTGTAGGATTCTCTTTTGTTATGACCTCGTTAAGTGTGTTGCAGAAGCCCAGAATAGCCGATGTATTCAGTCCTTTCGAATTGATTCTTGGATTCTTGATGAAGGCGTAATAAGCGCGGTAGATGAGTGCATAAGCATCTAAAAGAAACAGTTTTGCCATGGGAATACTTACTTTTTATTGTGTAAAAGTACAACTTTTTTGGCATAAATCCCGATAATTTACGTAATTTTGTATCAAATTCAGTCAATCCATGGACGAACTCTCACGAATCAAACAGCCTATTGAGGCAGAATTTAGTGAATTCATCGGTCTTTTTAATCAGTCGTTGACTCACGATGATGGTATGTTGGGGCAGGCTCTTCAACATATTCGTCAGCGTACTGGTAAGCAGATGCGACCTATATTGATGTTGTTGTTGGCAAAGAATTTTGGTGGCGTTTCATTGGCGACCTATCATGCAGCCGTTGCTTTGGAGCTATTACATACTGCTTCCTTGATTCATGATGATGTGGTAGATGATAGTTTTGAGCGTCGCGGTCAAGCCTCAGTAAATGCTTCGTTCAATAATAAGGTAGCCGTTTTGGTGGGAGATTATGTGCTTTCAACGGCTTTATTGCATGTCTCTCACACCCATTCTGAGGAGATTGTCCGCATGACAGCTCAACTGGGGAAAACCCTCTCCAACGGTGAAATCATGCAGATGTCCAATATCCATCAAGATGAAATCTCCGAAAAACGTTATTACGAAGTCATCAGACGTAAGACAGCTGCCCTTTTCGAAACTTGTTGTGCCGTAGCAGCCCTCTCTGTCGGTGCAGACAAAAAGGTGGTAGATGCAGCAAAAACATTCGGTCAGCAGCTCGGTATGATCTTCCAAATACGCGATGACATTTTCGATTATGGCGACGGTTCCGACATTGGAAAGCCTATTGGCAATGATATGAGAGAAGGAAAACTAACCCTTCCCGCTATTTATGCGTTAAAATCGACACAAAATGAGTCGATGAAGCCATTTGTAAAGAAGGTGAAGAATGGAACGATTACAGACGATGAAATAGGACTTTTCATGCAATTTACCAAAGAAAGCGGCGGTATAGCCTACGCAGAACGCCGCATGTGGGAGTTCCATCATGCGGCGCAGTCGTTTGTAGAGGATTATGTTCATGATACTTCCATCAAGAACTCTCTATGTTCTTACTTAGACTTTATCATTCTGCGACATCTTTAAACAAAGATGACATTCGTGAGAGCTCTTTTTAGAAGAACTTCACTTCTTTCCCAGCCAAGTCGCTCAAAACGAGGTTGGCAAGACGGCTCGTTCCTAATCTGAAGTAGTAGTTGGTAAGCCATTTTTCGCCTAGTACCTCCTTTACAATCGTGTAATAAGTCAGCGCATCCA
>Ga0247609_10007104_pt1 | contig 10694 bp, 8 predicted proteins | sample 172DNAGHGlowgp2_FD_193487 | JGI IMG/M metagenome (GOLD analysis project Ga0247609, IMG submission 193487) | Sheep rumen microbial communities from Palmerston North, Manawatu-Wanganui, New Zealand - 1728 DNA GHGlow gp2 | ecosystem: Host-associated > Mammals > Digestive system > Stomach > Rumen ...
AGCGAAATCGTCCGCCGTGTCGTCAACTGAATCGTCCGCTGTGTCATCAGCGAAATCGTCCGCCGTGTCGTCAGCGAAATCGTCTGCCGTGTCGTCAACGAAATCGTCTGCTGTATCGTCAACAACGTAATCGTCAATCGTGTCGTCAGCGAAATCGTCCGCTGTGTCATCTGCGAAATCGTCTGTCGCGTCGTCAGCGAAATCGTCCGCCGTGTCGTCAACGAAATCGTCTGCCGTGTCGTCAACGAAATCGTCTGCCGTATCGTCAACTGAATCGTCTGTCGCGTCGTCAACAAAATCGTCTACCGTGTCGTCAGCGAAATCGTCCGCCGCGTCGTCAACTGAATCATCTGCCATATCGTCAGCGAAATCGTCTGCAGACTCTGCGAAAGTAGCATTAACATTGCCGTCGCCTAAAATTTCTGCTAAGCCATCGGGATTATCAAGCTTGCCGAGCCGCGTATAACTGTAGATTGTCGGAAAATCTTTGTAGAAAAGGACAATGCAATCCGAACCATAAAGCATTAAGTCGCCCGCGTGAATTTGCCCGACGTGCTCTGAATCGGTTGGCAAATCGCTATCCATGTAGGAATATTTTTCGTTGCCGTTTAGCTCGTTCATGTTGAGTTCAAGCGGCAAAAGTTTTTTCAAGGCGCGAGCCGCGTCATTATCTTCAAGCGTCACGTTGAAATTTTGCCCGTTGATTTTAATGCTCATTGACAGCGGGTTTTCTTCGGCAGTATCGTCTGGCGCGTCGTCCGCCTCGTCGATTAAAGTTATCGAACCGTCGCCGACAGTAACGAGAGTATTTGCGCCGCTCTTGACCGAAGAATATTCCGCGCCCGAAATGCTAAGAGCTGAATCTGCGCGGAAACCTTTTATCATGTCGTTGCCGTCGCCAAATTTGTATTGGAAAAGAACTTTGGTACCTTTATTGTAAATAGAATCGTTACCAGAGCCGCCTTCTATCGTGACGAAAGACTGACCGTCTTGCCAATATATTCGGTTGCTATAGTAGTAGCCCCCGTTGCGAAGGTTATCGTCACCGCCAAGCCCTTGAATTTTTACATTGCCGATATTCCTTTCTATCGTGTCGGCCTCTTCCGTTCCTATAATAATTTGTTCGTCGTCGGCATTAAAAATCGTATCCGCCATAGTAACCATTTCCTTTCAATAACTTAAGAAACCATACCTATTTTGAAACATTTTATCTGGAATCAATCAGAATCGTCAAGCAGTCAGTTATCTTTTTCGTCGGGAACAGGAACTTCTTTTAGGCGCGTGATTCTGCCCACTTCATAGCCTTTCATGCCGACTTGATTAAGATAATCGGCTAAAATTTCGTCGCAAGTGCCAAGCTCGTCGACAATCTTTAAACCAGTCAACATGGTGTAATCATCGCCGCCATAGGTTTGGAAATCGAAAAGGGCTATCGTATAAATTTTGTCTTCGTCGAGTGGATTGCCGCCGATTGAAATTTCCTTGACGCGCTGTTTAGCCAGTTGCGTGGGGTCATAACTAAAAGTCATGCCGCTGACGTTGAGGAAGCCGCCAAAAGACGCGGGATAATATTCAACGGAGTGTTCAAGCATTTCGCGAATAGTGGAGCCTTTAATTTCAGCTACGCGCAAAGTATTTCCGAAGGGGAAGATTGCCACAGTGTCGCGCTTTTTAACGTCGCCTTCGGGCAAATCTTCGCGAATGCCGCCGCCGTTGATAATAGCAATATCAGACTTCGCCGCCCAACGCATTGCATCAGCCGCAAGGTTGCCGAGCTCAGATTCATTACGACGAACGAGCAAGCGATAACTTGAAAGATGTTTATCACTGTGGGCAACGACTTCGTTCAAAAGTTTTTCTGCCTTTACGTTGGCGGCGGAAAGAGCCGTCAAAATTTTTTTATCGGGCACGGGCGCAATCTTTTTAACGTCGTCGGCGTCGAGGAGTTCAGCCTTTTTGGAAATAATTTTGTGGTTCTCAACTTCAATCGTGGCGCGTCCGAGATAATGCTCGTAGTTTCCTGCTTGGACAATCAAAGTTTCGCCAATTCTGATTCCTTCCGCTAAAGTGGTGTGGCTGTGCCCGTCGACGATTAAATCAATGCCTTTAGTTTCGCGGGCAATGCGTTCGCTGGTGAATTTGGAGCTGGCGTCAAGCCCCATATGCATAACGGCAATCAGCACATCGCATTTCGGGCGCAGTTGCTTAATCATTTCCTTCGAGACTTCAACGGGATTTTTAAATTCAATCGTCGTGACGTTATTTGGATTAGTCTTGAACGCGGTTTCGGGCGTCGAAAGTCCGAACACGCCAACTTTTATTCCGTTGAGCTTGAAAATTTTGTAGGGCTTGAAAACGGTTTGACCTGTACTCTTGCGGACAACATTAGCGTCGAGCAATGGGAATTTCAATTTTTTAGCGAGCTTTTCCAAGTGCACGGAGCCATAATTAAAATCGTGGTTGCCGGCGGTCATAGCGTCAAGACCTGCCGCGTTGAGAATTGGAACTAAATTTTCGCCTTTGCTGATTGTAATCATGGGCATACCGTGGAAAGTGTCGCCGGCGTCAAGCCAAAGCGTCGCGGGATTTTTAGACTTAACCTCTTTAACTGCCGCTGCCATTTCCGCAAGCCCGATACTTTTTCCGCCGTCGTCAGAAGTCTGAATACGCGAATGCATATCGTTTGTATGGAAAATGATTAGCTGAGCCGCCGCGCAGATTGCCGAGTTCATAAAGAATACGACAATTAACACGCCCAAAAACTTTTTAATCATGAGAACACCTCCTAAAAACTTTGCGGCGATTATATCACAAATTTTCTTTCCTTGACAGCGCGGCGCGGGCAGTGTAGTATTGAAAAAAATTCTGAAATTGGGTTTGGTAATGTTCAACTATCCGCTAGATATAATAATGGTTCCGATTCAAGCTGTGCTGTTCTTGTTCACGTTTTATCTTTGCATAATTGGATTTTTCGGAATGTGGCGACGCAAGGAAATTAAAATCAAGACGCCGCAAAAAAAATTCGCTGTGATTGTCGCCGCGCACAACGAAAGCGCAGTTATCGCGCCGCTCATTGAAAATTTAAAGTCGCTTGACTACCCCGACGAACTTTATGACGTTTTTGTTATCGCTGATAATTGCTCCGATAACACCGCTGAAATTGCCGAGCAAAAAGGCGCAATCGTCTGCAAGCGCGTCGACGAAACGAAAAAGTCTAAGGGCTTCGCGCTTGAATGGATGTTTGAAAAACTTTTCGACATGGAAAAGCGCGGGCAAATTTATGACGCGGTTGCAATCTTCGACGCTGATAATCTCGTTCACCCGAAATTTTTAATGGAAATGAATAATCGTCTTTGCAAGGGCGACAAAATTATTCAAGGTTTCCTCGACGCCAAAAATCCTTACGACACGTGGGTCAGCGGCACTTTTTCTATTGCTTTTTGGGTAATCGACTACGTTAGCCATTTAGCTAAAACTAATCTGGGTTTATCGGCGGTGCTTGGCGGTACGGGCATGTGCATTACTCTCGACGTTCTCAAGAAATACGGTTGGCGAGCGACTTGCTTGACTGAAGACATGGAATTTACAATGAAATCGCTTGCTGAAGGTTTGAAAACGACATGGGCGCACGACGCGATTGTTTACGACGAAAAGCCGCTAACTTTTGCGCAATCGTGGACGCAGAGAAAACGTTGGGCGCAAGGTCAATTCGATGTTGCGCACCGCTTTATTCCTAAAATGCTTAGCGAAGGTTGGCGCAGGAAAGATATTCGGCTCTGGGACGGTTGCCTTTATCTTCTGCAACCGCATTTTCTTATGCTATCGTCGTTTTTCTTCCTGATGAGTTATATTCAACTTGCGGTCGGCGCACTTTACACGAATATTTATTCCGTTCTGCCGAGTCAAATTTTAATGGTGATAATGATTGCGCAATACGTTCTGCCAATGATTATCCTAATCAAAGTCCGCGCTAAGTTGAAGTCGTGGTGGTATTTGCTTTTCTATCCGCTGTTTATTTATTCGTGGATACCGATAATTTTTTTGGGCTTCATACACCGCAACGAACATGAATGGGCGCACACCCAACATACGCGTTCAATGAGTTACGACGACTTTGTAAAGAAAAGAACTTATAGGAAAAGGTAAAAATGCCCCCGATTAAACGTTGGGGATTTTTTTCAACTAGCGAAACGTAGTGGAGCGTACACTCGCGGCGATTAATCCGAATAGCAAAACGGTAAATCGCGTTCGCTGGATGCAACGTCACGTTGCCTGTTTGGTTACTTTTTAAAAGTAACCGCGTTCAATAAGTTACGACGACTTTGTAAAGAAAAGAACTTATAGAAGAAGATAAAAAAATCCCCGATTGATTGTCGGGGATTTTAAGTTTCTCTTTAGTATTCTCAACTAGCGAAGTGCAACGAAGCGTACCGGCGCGGCGACCCGCTTTAAAAGCGGGGGAACAGTTGGAGCGCGGCGAATCCGTTCGATAGGTCGGGCGGTCAAACGCGTCAATTGTTTGGTTACTTTTTAAAAGTAATCGCGTCCGCTGGATGCAACGTCACGTTGCTTAGAAGAACCAGCTAACACGGCTGAAGAAAGTTTTATCGTCTTTTTTGGTGTCAAGGGTTTTGCCGCCGAAGTAAGCGAATTCAACTCTGGTGTTATAGAGCGGCGACCATTCAACGCCAATGTCTACGCCCTTTTTGTTCGTTCTCAGCGAGTAAACGTCATAAGTTGGGCACAAGCTGGTATTTTGTCCTACGTAACGATAAGCGACGTTGATACCCCAAGAGCCAGGTTGATGACGGTCTGCGCCTTTGTAGCCGAGACCAGCCCACCAAGAACGCTTATATTGGTCAGCTTTGGTGTTGCTTGCATATGCGCCGCCGAGGTGGAAACCGCCATCGAAGTTGTAACGCGCACCGGCTGTCCAAACGCTAGCGTTCTTTTGATTTTTCTTGTAGCCAGGGAGATTTTTGAAATCGTCGCTACGGAAGTGATGATAGCCCAAGCCAACGTAAAGTTTGCTGTTATCGTAGGAAATTTCTGCGCCTTGATAGCTTGCAGCTTTGTCCTCAAGGGCGAAATCTTTGCCATGTGCCGCCTTATAAAGGCTTGCATATTCAGTGTCAATGTAGTTAGCGGAGTTATCCAAGTTCCAACGACCAGCCATAAGAGCGACTTTGAATTTATCGCCGTAAACAACCGCGCCGCCGCTGAAGAAATCATCCATTACGAGACCGTCATCAACGTTGGTGTAGAAAGGCATTTTACCAACCATGAGCGTGAGTTTGTCGTCAAAATATTTGCCTTCTGCGAAAGCGTAGGTGAGTTTGAAATCGCCGGATTCATCTTTGCTCATATCGGCGGAAGCTGTCATACGAGCTTTCAATTTCCAATGGTCGTTGACAGTTGCAGTCGGGAAGAGACGGAGTTGAAGTTGGTTTTTGGTGATTTTTCTATCTCCGCGAGGTTTAAGGTCTTCTTTGTCGGTGTAGTAACGATAACGAAGTTCGCCCGTCCAGACGACTTTATCAGCGTATTTTTCAAGCTCGGCAACGCGAACGCCAAGGGCGTCGAGTTCGTCACGGAATTCAGCCGCGAGGCGGTCGAGTTCAGCTTTACTTGCGCCGGTCGGGTTTTTCGCCATAGCCTTAGCGACCATTTGCGCCATTTCGTAACGGGTGATGTTTCTGTCGCCGCGATAGGTGCCGTCGCCGTAACCTTCGACAACGCCAGCCGCCGCCAATTTCGCTACCGACTGATAAGCCCAGTGCCCTGCAGGAACATCGCTAAAAGGATTCGCCGCCGCAAATGTTGTTGAGCTTACGCCTACGACAAAAGCCGCTGTCAATGCTGCTGCTACTGTTTTCTTCATTTTTAAAGCCTCCAATTAATTAAACCTTAAAAATTTTCTTGTTGGCTCTCGGTTTCATTTGGAGGAGTTTTCAAAATTGAGTGACCGTGTTTCCTCAAGTCGTCTAACTTCTCCGCTTGTTTCTTCAAGCCGCGTTTATTTATAGCACAAGCAAAAATTTTTTTCAAGGAAAAATTTTTCCATAATCCTTTCAAGTTGCATAAAGCCGCGTCGTCATTTATAATTTAGAAAAATGTAGAGGGGTTGAGCGAATGGCAAATTACACGACGACGACTCCCGATTGGGCGGTATCGAATCAATCGGCGGTCATGAGCGGCATTGAAGGCATAAAAGATACGACGGTTGGCAATATCAATCCAGCATTTGCTTCGGGGCAATTCAAACCGAAACGCCGCACGACGCTGACGGAAGATGAATTGGTTGACGGCGTTATAAGCGGCGACAGAATGATTTTGTCGCGGGCGATAACTTTAATCGAGAGCAACAGCCCTAAACATTTCGCGAAGGCGCAACGAGTTTTGCAAAGACTTCTGCCGCGTACGGGCAAGGCTTTAAGAATTGGGATAACGGGCGTGCCTGGCGCGGGCAAATCGACAATCATTGAGGCTTTTGGCAACATGCTTTGCGACGACGGGCACAAGGTAGCAGTACTTTCAATCGACCCGACAAGCTCTATAACTAAGGGTTCAATTTTGGGTGACAAAACGCGCATGGGGACGTTGAGCCGGCGCACTGAAGCTTTTATTCGTCCGAGTCCGGCGGGCGGCACGTTGGGCGGCGTGGCGCGGAAAAGTCGCGAGACAATGTTAATGTGCGAGGCGGCGGGCTACGACGTGATTTTAATTGAAACGGTCGGCGTTGGGCAATCTGAAACTACGGTTCGTTCAATGGTAGATTTTTTTATGCTGGTCGTGCTGACGGGCGCGGGCGACGATTTGCAGGGCATTAAGAAAGGAATAATGGAGCTTGCCGACGCGATAGTTGTCAACAAGGCGGACGGCGATAATTTAGTTCGGGCGAAAGTTACTCGCGGCGAATACGAGCGCATGACGGAATTTATTCGCCCCGCGACGGAAGGCTGGCCGACTCACGCTTATCTTGCAAGCGCGGTAACGAAAATGGGCTTGCCGGAACTTTGGCAGGTGATTCAGCTGTTCAAGGAGACGACGACTAAAAGCGGCGTTTTCCAACGGCGGCGCGATTCTCAACTTTTGGATTGGATGCACGCAATGATTGATGAGCATTTGCACAATTTATTTTTCGGCGACGCGGTGATAACAGGCAGAATGCCCGAAATCAGAGAAGCAGTCCTGCGCGGAATCATTTCGCCGACGCAAGCAGTTGCGGAACTTGTTAAAATGTTCGACATAACGCGAGCCGCGCAGAAAAAAGTTGACCTGTTCGATACTTAAACTTTGCGGAGGTGGTTTACGTGGCAGGTCTTGGGATAAGAAATTGCATTCGTTGCAACAAAATATTTATGCCGGCGTCGGGCGAAAAAATCTGTGGCGATTGTCGCAATAAAGAATTAGAAATGGAAGAGCACGTCAGACTTTACGTCCGCGAACACCCAGGCATTACGGTAAATCAACTAATCGAAGGTTCCGGCGCACCGAAGAGTTTAATTTGGCGCATGATTCAGCAAGGGCAATTTGAAAATTCTGGTTTGCGCGACGCGAAATATCCTTGCGGCAACTGCGGCACGCTTATAACTAAGGGCGTTTACTGCAACGAATGCGCTAGCAAACTCCGATTAAACGCGCAAAAATTCGCTAATGCTATGGCGTCCAAAAAACGCGCCGAAGAAAAAAAAGAGCAGGAAGAAGCTAAAAGAACTTTTTCCGGCTCCATGTACGACGAAATAAATAGTTCGCGCAGTCGCTAAATAGAAAATGATAAAACTATTATTTAAGGAGAAAAATTTATGGGAAGAATAGCTGTTGAAATAATCCCGCGAGACGAAGCGAGCCTTCAAGCGGACATTGACGTTATAAAAAAATATCCGCAAGTTGATTGCGTAAACATTCCGGATTTAATGAGTTTCGAGTTGCGCCCGTGGCAAGCGGCGAAAGTTACCCAGCCCGCACTGCCGACAATACCGCATGTTCGCGCAATGGATATAGATTTATCAAAGCCGCTCCCAATGCGCGACGATTTTATAAAGTTCGGGATAAAAGAAGTGCTGATAATCGCGGGCGACCCGCCGAAAGATTTAACGCGCACGGTTTATCCTACAGAGACTATCGACGTGATACGCAAATTCCGCGAAGAACTGCCCGAAGTAAAAGTTTATGCGGGCGTCGACCAATATCGAAGCGGCATTCGCGATGAACTTTATCACGTGGAACGCAAAGCGCAAGCGGGCGCAACGGGATTTTTTACGCAACCTTTCTTTGACTTGCGCTTTTTGGAAATGTACGCTGACCTTTTGGACGGGCACGAAATTTATTGGGGCGTGTCGCCGGTGTTGAGCAATCGTAGCCGCGGCTATTGGGAGCGCAAAGATAAAGCCGTTTTCCCGAAGAGTTTTGCGCCGACAATGGCTTGGAATATTGACTTCGCCAAAAAAGTTATCAATTTTATCAAGACGACCAAAGGCGGACTTTATTTCATGCCGATAACCATTGATATTTCCGAACTGTTGCCCAAAGTTTTTGATTGAATGTTGACTAAAAATTTCTTTGTGATATACTTGCAAAAAAATTTCGGGGGTGTAATGGTTTCGACAGGGATGGATGGGGTTCGATAAGCGAGCACCGGCTCCGTTAACCGGTTCAACAAGCGGAAAACTTTTAATTATAACTGCGGACAACGAGTACGCAATGGCGGCTTAACGCCACGTCGCCCGACTGATTTTTCCCGTCAGGTCGGAGTCGACGCCAATAACGGGATACCGCCCTTGAGCGCACTGTAAAGGCGCGGGAAATCCTAAAGTGCTTGGCTTTATCGAGTTTGTCGTTGAGGTCGGTGAAGCTGAAATTTTTCAGCGACTGCGCTCGGAGAAGGTTGGGCAACAACATTTTTGGACAGGAGTTCGATTCTCCTCATCTCCACCAACTAAGAAAATAACAAGCCCAGAGGCATTAAACCTTTGGGCTTTAACTTTTTCCTATTCTCATTGCAGTTTGAATCTTATCAGCGGCATTGCTTGCGCGGTCAGCGTCGTTATAATCAATCTGTCTTCAACTAAGAAATGTTCCGTGCGAAATTGTCCGCTTGCGTCGAGTAGTCCCGCATGTCCGATTTCCGGCGGCGCGTACAGGTTAAAAATTTTCGCTGACGTTGAAATTTTTAGCGGGCGCATTTCCTTTTCGTTCAGATAAAAAATTTTTGCAACGGGTGTTTGCAAGAAGTTTGGCGAAGTTGTTACCAGCGTTTCGACGCCGAATTTTTCCGGAAAAGTTTTTAGCGGAATGACCGTCGCGCCGATTGATTCAAGGGCATAAAGCGCGTCAAGCAGTCGGCTATCAGATAAATCGCCCGCTATCCCCACTATAGACCCGCGCAAGACGTTCGCCGCTATGAAAGTTCTAGCGAGCATTTCGACGTTGTTGCGAATGTCGCCGACTGTGTAGAATTTTGTTATTCTGCCGAAATCATTTATCCGCACAATGCTTGACAGCGGCAACGTTAAGAATTCAAAAGCGTCGACGCTTTCAAGTTCCGCCCGCGTCAAAATTGGTAGCTTGCTAATGTCGGAAAGTTGTTTAATGTCATCGGGCGTGACGCCGTGACTTTGGAACGAACGATAATAAAACGCGCTCTTTTCGTAAGCCCACGCGACGATTTTTTTTAGCCGCTCCAGCTGAATTTTTTCCATAATCAACTATTCAGCGGTCTTTGATAGAAAAACGGCTTGTAAGTTTCATAGCCGATTTGCCGCGAATTAAGAATTGATTCAGTGCCGCCTACGAATAAAATTCCGCCGGGCTTGAGTGCCTTGAAAAAGTTTTTATAAAGTTCCGCCTTCGCCTCTTCAGTGAAGTAAATGACGACGTTGCGGCAAAGAATCAAATCAAAATTGGTCTCGAAACGGTCTTTCAAAAGGTTATGGCGTCTGAAGTCGACAGCCATTTTAATTTCGGGCTTGATAGCAAATTTGCCGTCGGGCGTCTTGGTGAAGTATTTAACCTTGCGGTCGGCGCGCATGGCTTTAATTTCGTCGGCGGTGTAAATGCCTTTCTTCGCCTTGCCGATAATTTCGATGTCAAGGTCGGTGGCAAGAATTCTATGACGTTTGCCGGGCGTCAATTCCTTCATGATAATCGACAAGGAATAAGGTTCCGCACCGATTGAACAGCCCGCGCTCCAAATGTTCAGCGAATCATTTTTCTTCAGGAGGTAGGGAATAATGTCACTTTCAAGCATGCCGAACTTATCGGCGTTGCGGAAAAACTCCGAGACGTTGATTGTAAGATATTCGATGAAGTCGGCGAATTTTTGTTTGTCCTTAACTGCGTCGTTGAAAAATGTTGTGTAGCTTTTGAACGGTGTTTTTTGAATGAGATTGTTGATACGGCGGCGCATTTGCTGTTCCTTATAAAGTTGCAAATCGATACCGGTCTTTCTGTTTAGTTGTTGCTTAAAAAGTTCCCAATCCTTGTCGTCCATAATTCTTCCCCCTTAGAACTGCAATGCGTAATTCGTAATGCGCAATGCGTAATTATTAAAATGCATTGTAGCAGAGAATTAATCCCTAGTCAAAGGCAACATGACGTTGCATCCAGCGGACGCGGTTACTTTTAAAAAGTAACCAAACAATTGACGCGTTTGACCGCCCGACCTATCGAACGGATTCGCCGCGCTCCAACTG
>Ga0247609_10007105_pt1 | contig 10694 bp, 5 predicted proteins | sample 172DNAGHGlowgp2_FD_193487 | JGI IMG/M metagenome (GOLD analysis project Ga0247609, IMG submission 193487) | Sheep rumen microbial communities from Palmerston North, Manawatu-Wanganui, New Zealand - 1728 DNA GHGlow gp2 | ecosystem: Host-associated > Mammals > Digestive system > Stomach > Rumen ...
TCAATATGGTATGTGTAGGTCTCGCCGTCCTTTGTGACTGACGCTTCTATTGCCTTCGCACCGTTGCCGTAGTCGGTTCCCAGATTCTCATACCTGACTTTGTAGGTGTACCCGAGGTCGGTGTAACTCTCGTCAACGGCTATCTCCACATTTGCAACTTCTCCTTCATCCCAGAAGGAGACGATGAGCGGAACACCTGTCTTGGAGGTCGTGAAATACTGCCAGAGGTTCTCGCTGTATCCGTTGTAAACCGCGTAGATACGTTCTTTCCCGCGATAGTAGTAGTCAATCGAGGAGCCGTTCTCCTCATTCTTTTCCGTCTTTATTTCAAGTCCGGAGACACTTCCCATGGTCATGTTTATGTCCACGACGCTTGTATCGTCCATAATTGACTTGAGGGTGGTTATTGAGTCGAATTTTACTTTCAGATCGCGCTCGCCTATGTATTTTAAAGAAGCTATTGTCGCAGGGGAGTCATCGCCGCTTTTGCACGCGGCAAAGCACAACAGCACCATCAGACTCAAAGCAACACAGAGCACCCTTTTCATAAGTGCGCGACCCCCTTCTTCATGCTTCCCTGTAAATTAATTTTCTTTTAAATCAAAGTAATTTTAGCATAAAAAAAGCGACTTACAATCTGTTTACTTAACTTGTAATTACTTGTATTCGATTTGTTACCAAACCACTACATATTGTATATTTTCGGTAAAAAACGATAAAAAAAGAGCGCTGCAAAGCAGCGCTCGATTTTGTAAGTATCAATTACTCGTTGATAGCGATAACAACGCCTGAACCTACTGTACGTCCGCCTTCACGGATAGCGAAACGGAGGCCTTCCTCGATAGCGATGGGAGTGATGAGCTCAACGTCCATCTCTACGTTATCGCCGGGCATGCACATCTCTGTGCCTGCGGGAAGAGTAATAACGCCTGTAACGTCAGTTGTTCTAAAATAGAACTGAGGTCTGTAGTTGTTGAAGAAAGGAGTATGACGGCCGCCCTCATCCTTGCTCAGTACGTAAACCTGACCGCGGAACTTTGTATGAGGGTGAATTGAACCGGGCTTTGAAAGTACCTGGCCTCTTTCGATGCCTGTACGCTCAATACCACGAAGGAGACAACCGATGTTGTCGCCTGCCTCTGCATAGTCGAGGATCTTGCGGAACATCTCGATACCTGTGCAGACTGTCTTCTTCTTCTCTTCTGTAAGACCAACGATTTCAACTTCTTCGCCTGTCTTGAGCTGTCCACGCTCTACTCTACCTGTAGCAACTGTACCACGACCTGTGATCGTGAATACGTCTTCTACCGGCATAAGGAACGGAAGGTCAGCCTTACGGTCAGGTGTAGGAATGTAATCGTCAACAGCATCCATGAGCTCCCAGATGCAAGCGATTTCAGGAGCGTTGATGTCGTCGCCTGAATACTCAAGAGCCTTAAGAGCAGAACCCTTGATGATCGGGCAGTTCTCGTCAAAGTCATAAGAAGCAAGAGTCTCACGGATTTCCATCTCTACGAGTTCAAGAAGCTCGGGATCGTCAACCTGGTCAACCTTGTTCATGAAAACGATGATTGCGGGAACGCCAACCTGGCGGGCAAGGAGAAGGTGCTCCTTTGTCTGAGCCATAGGTCCGTCTGTGGCAGCGATAACAAGGATGGCACCGTCCATCTGAGCAGCACCTGTGATCATGTTCTTGATATAGTCAGCGTGGCCGGGGCAGTCAACGTGAGCATAGTGACGCTTGTCTGTCTCATACTCAACGTGAGCTGTATTGATTGTGATACCACGCTCTCTCTCTTCGGGAGCCTTATCGATGGCTGAGTAGTCTTCGAACTTAGCGTAACCCTTCATAGCGAGAGCCTTTGTGATGGCAGCAGTAAGAGTTGTCTTACCGTGGTCAACGTGACCGATTGTACCGATGTTAACATGGGGTTTGGTTCGGTTAAAATGTTCTTTTGCCATGGGGATTTCCTCCTTTTATTTCACATCTGAATAAAATTCTTTAATATTCTAACAAAATAATACTTTGTTTGCAAGTATTATTAAAACGTACCGATTCAGTCCTTCTTGCTTCTGTCAGACATGATCTGTTCAGCGATGGACTTCGGAACCTCAGTGTAATGTGAGGGTTCCATTACGTATGAAGCACGACCCTGTGTCTTGGAACGAAGGTCTGTGGCATATCCGAACATGTTGGCGAGAGGTACTTCGGCATTGATCATTGTAGCGCCGTTTCTCGGCTCCATGCCTCTCATAATACCGCGACGTGAGTTAATGTCACCGATAACATCGCCGACATAGTCGTCGGGAGTTGTGACTGCAACCTTCATCATGGGTTCCATGAGTACGGGAGATGCCTTCTTCATGGCGTTCTTGAATGCCATTGAACCGGCAATCTTGAAGGCCATTTCAGACGAGTCGACCTCATGATACGAACCGTCGTAGAGAGTGACTTTGACGTCTTCGACGTTGTAGCCTGCAAGTACGCCTGAAAGCATTGCTCCCTTGATACCTGCCTCGGCAGCGGGGATGTACTCTTTCGGTACTGCACCGCCGACAACGGCGTTGACAAATTCGTAGCCCTGTCCCGGGTTGGGTTCGATCTTGATCTTGATGTGGGCGTACTGACCGCTACCACCGGACTGACGCTTGTACTTGCAATCGTCTTCCGCAGCAGCTGTGATGGTCTCGCGGTAAGCAACCTGAGGCTTACCGACGTTAGCCTCGATCTTGAACTCACGGAGAAGTCTGTCTACGATGATTTCAAGGTGAAGCTCGCCCATACCGGCGATGATCGTCTGGCCCGTTTCCTCATCTGTGTAGCACTTGAAGGTGGGGTCTTCCTCTGCGAGTTTCGAGAGGGCTATACCCATCTTTTCCTGACCTGCTTTGGTCTTAGGCTCAATCGCTACGCGGATAACCGGATCGGGGAAGTTCATTGACTCAAGGATGATCGGGTGCTTGGGGTCACAGAGTGTGTCACCTGTCGTTGTATTCTTTACACCGACACAAGCGGCGATGTCGCCCGCATAGACAGTTTCAAGATCCTGCCTGTGGTTTGCGTGCATCTGAAGAATACGTCCCATACGCTCGTTCTTGTCCTTTACGGAGTTCAGAACGGTAGCGCCCGCATCCACTGTTCCGGAGTAGACACGGAAGAAACAGAGTTTTCCGACAAACGGGTCAGTCGCAATCTTGAAAGCAAGAGCTGCAAAAGGCTCTGTGTCGGAGGAGTGTCTCTCTTCCTCTTTGTCGTTCTTCGGGTTGATGCCCTTGATAGCCGCTACGTCCGTAGGGGCGGGCATATAATCAACAATCGCATCGAGGAGGGGCTGAACGCCCTTGTTCCTGTAAGATGTACCGCAGCAAACCGGTACCATCTCGTTTTCGATTGTAGCTTTGCGAATAGCTGCTTTAATCTCGGGGATTGTGAGCTCTTCGCCGTCCAGGTATTTCTCCATGAGTGTCTCATCGAGAGTGGCGACAGCTTCGAGAAGCTCGTCGTGATACTTGGTGGCGAGTTCCATCATGTCAGCGGGGATGTCCTCGTCGCGGACATCCTTGCCCAGGTCGTCGTAGTAAACTTCAGCGCGCATATTGACGAGGTCAATGATGCCCTTGAAAGTCTGCTCAACGCCTATGGGGAGCTGAATGGGAACTGCATTGCACTTGAAACGATCCTTGATCATGTCAAGTACGTTGTAGAAATCGGCACCCATGATGTCCATCTTGTTGACGTAGATCATGCGGGGTACGGAGTACTCGTCCGCCTGACGCCATACTGTCTCCGACTGGGGCTCAACGCCGCCCTTTGCGCACAGAACGGTTACGGAACCGTCAAGTACACGGAGTGAACGCTGAACTTCTACAGTAAAGTCAACATGGCCGGGAGTGTCGATAATGTTAATTCTGTGATCTTTCCAGAAACATGTCGTGGCCGCGGAAGTGATTGTGATACCACGCTCCTGCTCCTGAGCCATCCAGTCCATGGTCGCGGCGCCCTCATGTGTCTCACCCATCTTGTGGTTGACACCGGTGTAGTAGAGAATACGCTCTGTTGTCGTAGTCTTACCTGCGTCGATATGAGCCATGATACCGATGTTTCTGGTCATCTCCAACGATACCTGTCTCGGCATTGTTTACCTCCATTAAAAGAGAAACGCCAGATTAATATCTGAAATGTGCAAAAGCCTTGTTGGCCTCTGCCATTCTGTGCATTTCTTCTTTTCTCTTGAATGCGCCGCCGGCACCGTTGACTGCATCGATAATCTCGTTTGCAAGTCTCTCCTTCATCGTTCTCTCAGAACGCTGACGGGAGAAAAGAGTAATCCAACGAAGACCGAGTGTCTGTCTTCTTTCAGGACGTACCTCTATAGGTACCTGGTAAGTCGCGCCGCCTATACGGCGAGCCTTTACCTCAAGTAAGGGCATTACATTTTCCATTGCTTCCTCGAAAACTTCGAGGGGCTCTTTGCCTGTTTTTTCCTTGATGATGTCGAACGCGTCATAAACTATTCTCTGAGCTACACCCTTCTTACCGTCGAGCATAACATTGTTTATAAGACGTGTTACGAGTTTTGAATTGTAAAGCGGATCCGGCAAAACGTCACGTTTTGCTATCTGGCCTCTTCTTGGCACTTCGCTTCCCTCCTTCATATTAATGATATCTTAGGTACTCGAGTGACAAAGTTCCCGTGGCGCCAATGCAAAGAGGCGTAATATATATACACCCTTGCATTGGTTGCAGTTTTCTGCAGCCTGCAAGAAGAAATTTGTCTGATAAGTTACCGGTCAGGCTTTTTTCGCAGCCTTTGGTCTTTTAGCGCCGTACTTTGAGCGAGCCTGCATACGGTCTGTTACACCCTGTGTATCAAGTGTTCCGCGGATGATGTGATAACGTACACCCGGAAGATCCTTAACACGGCCGCCTCTGATGAGTACAACACTGTGTTCCTGAAGGTTATGACCTACACCCGGAATATAAGCCGAGACTTCGATACCATTTGTAAGACGAACTCTGGCAATCTTACGAAGTGCTGAGTTAGGCTTCTTGGGAGTCGCGGTTTTAACAGCCGTGCAAACGCCTCTCTTCTGCGGAGAATTGTTATTTGTCATAATGTTCTTCTTCGAGTTGAGACCCTTGCCGAGCGCCGGTGCACCTGACTTCTTTGTGGATGTCTGTCTGCCCTGACGAACAAGTTGGTTAAAGGTTGGCAATCTTTTCACCTCCAATAATAATATAACCTATTTATATTTAAAAATATGCGTAGGCAAGATAGTATTTTACCCTATCGACAAGTGGATGTCAATAGGGTAAATTTACTTATTTTATTGAGTTTTCACGGGGTTTCGGGGCGCCGGAGATTACTCTTCGGCGGCCTCGGAATCGGCGCCCTCAACCTCGACATCGAGGAAGAGGTCCGCGTCTATCGTGTTGAACTCGGAGCCCTTTCTCCTGACGTCTACATCGCTGTAGCACTTCATACCCGTACCTGACGGAAGAAGTTTACCGATGATAACGTTCTCCTTGAGGCCCTGAAGGTTGTCGGTTTTACCCTTGATAGCGGCATCCGTAAGAACCCTCGTGGTCTCCTGGAAGGAGGCGGCTGAGAGGAAGGAGTCTGTTGCGAGTGAAGCCTTCGTGATACCGAGTAACATCGGGATACCCGTTGCAAGCGCGGGCTCTCTGCCCTCCGCCTTGGCGAGTTTCTTGATTCTGCGGTTCTCGGCGAAGAAGTCGGACTTGTCTACGACAGTTCCGGAGATAAGGCTTGTCTCACCGACTTCGTCAACCTTTATCTTCTTCATCATCTGACGGATGATGACCTCGATATGCTTGTCGTTGATATCAACACCCTGGGTACGGTACGCGGACTGTACTTCACGGATGAGATAGTCATAGACTGCGTCGACACCCATAATGTCGAGAAGGTCGTGAGGATTGAGTGAACCCTCTGTCAGAGCCTCGCCCTTTTCAACCTCGGCACCGTCCTGGATACGCTGGCGGAGACGCAGGCCGTAAGGGATGAGATACTGCTTCTCAAGTCCTTCGTCGGAATTTGTGATGACGACATACTTGCTCTTCTTGATCTCCTGGATGGATACCACACCGGAGATTTCGGAAAGGATGGCAAGTGTTTTGGGTTTACGCGCCTCGAAGAGTTCCTCAACACGCGGAAGACCCTGTGTGATATCGGCTGCGGATGCGACACCACCGGTGTGGAATGTACGCATCGTAAGCTGTGTACCGGGCTCACCTATTGACTGAGCCGCGATTATACCTACTGCCTCACCGACCGTTACCGGTCCGCCTGTGGCAAGGTTTCTGCCGTAGCAATGCATGCAGACACCGTGCTGTGACTGGCAGGTGAGAAGTGAGCGGATCTTGATTTCGGCGCGCTCACCCTCGGGTGTATGCGCCTTGACATAGTCCGCGACTCTGGCGGCGTCAGCCTTGCGCATCATGCTTGATGCCTTCTGGATGACCTCGCCGCTCTTCTCGTCGACAAGGTCGTCGAGAAGGTAACGTCCTTCGAGACGCTCAGAGAGTTCCTCGATTACACGGCCGTCCGCGTAGATGTCGTAGACAGCTACGCCGTCGTGGCAGCCGCAGTCCTCTTCGCGTACGATAATCTCCTGTGATACGTCGACGAGACGGCGGGTCAGATAACCCGAGTCGGCGGTACGGAGAGCCGTATCGGCAAGTCCCTTACGGGCACCGCGCGAAGCGATGAAGTATTCGAGGATATTAAGACCTTCACGATAGTTTGCACGGATGGGAACTTCGATGGTCTTACCGGATGTGTTCGCGATAAGTCCGCGCATACCGGCGAGCTGGTTGAGCTGTGAGTCGGAACCACGGGCGCCGGAATCGATCATCATGAAGATGGGGTTGTATTTACCGAGGTTGTCCTTAAGACCTGCAGAGACGTCCTTCGTGCAGCGGTCCCAGGCACCGAGTTTAAGGCGTGAAGCCTCTTCGGATGTGAGCATACCGCGGCGGTAGAGCTTCTCAATCTCGTTGATATGAGCCTCGGTTGAGGCGATGTTTGTCTTCTTGGACTCGGGGATCTTAGCATCGGAAACGGCAACTGTGATACCCGAAAGTGTTGAGTACTTGTAGCCCTGCGCCTTGATGGCATCGAGTACGACTGAGGTCTCGGCAGTGCCGTGGACTTCAATACAGCGCTCGATGATCTTACCGAGTGACTTCTTGCTGATGGGCTTCTGTCTGAAGAGCTCATCACAGTCGCACTCGAGAAGGAACTCATTGCCGGGAACACTTCTGTCTATGAAACCGAGGTCCTGAGGAATCGGGTTATTGAAGATGATCTTACCGAGCGTTGTGTCGATAATACCGGACTTCATGACACCGTCAATCTCTCTCTGCATGCGGACTTTGATCTTGGAGTGAAGAGTGATATCACCCTCATCAAAGGCCATCTGAGCCTCGTTGACATCACGGAAGACCTTGCCCTCACCGGGTTCGCCGTCCTTATCAAGGGTAAGATAGTATGAACCGAGAACCATGTCCTGTGTGGGAACGGTTACGGGGCGTCCGTCTGAAGGCTTGAGCAGGTTGTTCGCTGCGAGCATGAGGAATCTCGCCTCGGCCTGTGCCTCCGCGGAGAGCGGTACGTGAACAGCCATCTGGTCGCCGTCGAAGTCGGCGTTGAACGCCGTACAGGCGAGCGGATGAAGCTTGATGGCACGGCCGTCAACAAGTACGGGCTCGAAAGCCTGGATACCGAGTCTGTGAAGTGTGGGAGCACGGTTGAGCATAACCGGGTGATCCTTGATTACAACTTCGAGAGCATCCCAGACTTCGTCCTTTGAGCGCTCAACCATCTTACGGGCAGACTTGATATTGCCTGCGATGCCCGTCTCAACAAGACGCTTCATAACGAAGGGCTTGAAGAGTTCGAGAGCCATCTCCTTCGGGAGACCGCACTGGTACATCTTGAGCTCGGGACCTACGACGATAACGGAACGGCCTGAGTAGTCGACACGTTTACCGAGGAGGTTCTGACGGAAACGACCCTGCTTACCTTTAAGCATGTCGGAGAGTGACTTGAGCGGACGGTTGTTGGGGCCTGTTACCGGACGGCCGCGGCGGCCGTTGTCGATAAGGGCGTCAACAGCCTCCTGGAGCATTCTCTTCTCGTTGCGGATGATGATATCCGGAGCACCGAGTTCGAGAAGTCTCTTAAGTCTGTTGTTTCTGTTGATAACACGTCTGTAGAGGTCGTTGAGGTCGGATGTAGCGAAACGTCCGCCGTCGAGCTGAACCATCGGACGGATATCCGGAGGAATTACCGGAATGACGTCGAGGATCATCCACTCGGGCTTGTTACCCGATGTATTGAATGCGTCAACAACTTCAAGACGCTTTAAGATACGCGCTCTCTTCTGGCCTGAGGCCTTGTCGAGTTCTTCGCGGAGCTGCTCGGCAAGTGCCGGGACATCTATCTCCTCGAGGAGCTTCTTGATAGCCTCTGCGCCCATTCCCGCTTCGAATTCGTCCTCATACTTCTCGCGCATATCCTCATACTCTTTTTCGGAGAGTATCTGATACTTCTCGAGGGGTGTTGAGCCCGGATCCGTAACGATGTAGAGTGCGAAGTAAAGAACCTTTTCAAGAGCTTTCGGAGAGATATCAAGTATGAGACCCATACGTGACGGAATGCCCTTGAAGTACCAGATGTGTGATACGGGAGCGGCAAGCTCTACGTGACCCATACGCTCACGGCGTACCTTGGCCTTTGTAATCTCAACGCCGCAGCGTTCGCACACCTTGCCCTTGTAACGGATTCTCTTATACTTTCCGCAGTAGCACTCCCAGTCCTTTGTGGGACCGAAGATACGCTCGCAGTAGAGACCGTCGCGCTCGGGCTTTAAGGTTCTGTAGTTGATTGTTTCGGGTTTCTTGACTTCACCGTAAGACCAGGATCTTATGGCGTCCGGAGAAGCAAGACCTATTCTGATGGATTCAAATTCAATTTCATTTGCTGAAACATTCTGAACATCTGTCATTGTCTTTCTCCTCCTTATTCTTCATTCTCGAATTCGCCGAATTCTTCATCGGACGGACCTTCGACATCATCGAGGTCGTTCGAGAATTCGGCATCTTCGTCTATTTCCGCTTCAATGACCTCACCGTTTTCATCTACGGTTGTGGCGAAGCCTTCAGCACCCTCTGCGTCATTTACGTATGTGGGTTTGAAGTTCTCATTCTCAACGAGGCGGAAGTTTACATCGTCCGTATCAAAGTTCTGCTTGAGGTCGATTTCGTTTTCGTCCTTATCGAGAACCTTGACGTCAAGACCGAGTGCCTGGAGTTCCTTGATGAGTACCTTGAAGGACTCGGGAACGCCTGACTTCGGAACAGACTGACCCTTGACGATGGCTTCGTACGTCTTTACACGGCCGACGATGTCGTCCGACTTGATGGTCAGGATCTCCTGGAGGGTGTAGGCAGCGCCGTACGCCTCGAGGGCCCATACTTCCATCTCACCGAAACGCTGACCGCCGAACTGAGCTTTACCGCCGAGCGGCTGCTGAGTAACGAGCGAGTAAGGTCCGGTTGAACGTGCGTGAATCTTGTCGTCAACGAGGTGATGGAGTTTCAGGTAGTACATGACACCGACTGTTACCGGGTTGTCAAAAGGCTTACCTGTACGTCCGTCGATGAGCTTGGTCTTACCGAAGCGGTATTCGTAAGCTTCGTCGATGAAGGCGTGCTCCTCTTCAGTCTTCGTGTTGGACTTCAGATATTTGATGAGGTCTTCGAGAACGAAGCCCTTCTTTTCGTTGGTATCCTCATACTTGAGGACGAGTTGCTTAATCTTGTCAGTGCCTTCCGAGAGGAGCTTGGACTCTGCAAGGAAGTACTGGACATCCTCCTCATGGGCGCCGTCGAATACGGGTGTCATGATCTTCCAGCCCTTGGAACGTGCGGCCATACCGATGTTTACTTCGAGTACCTGACCGATGTTCATACGGGAAGGAACACCGAGGGGGTTGAGTACGATGTCAAGCGGTGTGCCGTCAGGAAGGAAAGGCATATCCTCCTGAGGAAGGATGCGTGATACGACACCCTTGTTACCGTGGCGGCCCGCCATCTTGTCGCCGACCTGAATCTTTCTCTTCTGGGCGATGTAGCAGCGGACAACCTTATTGACACCCGGTGAGAGCTCGTCAGAGTTCTCCCTTGTGAATACTTCTACGTTTACGACGATACCGTATTCACCGTGAGGTACGCGGAGCGAAGTGTCGCGGACCTCTCTCGCCTTCTCACCGAAGATTGCGCGGAGAAGTCTCTCCTCGGCGGTGAGCTCGGTCTCGCCCTTCGGCGTGACCTTACCGACGAGGATGTCACCTGAGTGAACCTCCGCGCCGATGCGGATGATACCGTTTTCGTCGAGGTCCGCCAGAGCGTCGTCGCCGACGTTCGGGATATCACGTGTGATATCTTCCGGACCGAGTTTTGTGTCACGTGCCTCGAGTTCATACTCCTCAATGTGGATTGAGGTGTATACATCGTCACGGACAATCTTCTCGTTCAAGAGAACGGCGTCCTCGTAGTTGTAACCTTCCCAGGTCATGAAGCCGATGAGGGCATTCTTACCGAGGGAGATTTCACCGTGGTCAGTTGCGGGACCGTCGGCGATTACTTCGCCCTTTGCGACCTTCTG
>Ga0247609_10007107_pt1 | contig 10693 bp, 6 predicted proteins | sample 172DNAGHGlowgp2_FD_193487 | JGI IMG/M metagenome (GOLD analysis project Ga0247609, IMG submission 193487) | Sheep rumen microbial communities from Palmerston North, Manawatu-Wanganui, New Zealand - 1728 DNA GHGlow gp2 | ecosystem: Host-associated > Mammals > Digestive system > Stomach > Rumen ...
TATTACCGGGACGGACATTCTTGGAAAAGGCATTTCTTTTGCACGAGGAGTTCAATCGCCCCAATGGTTGCACGCACTTAGAACGCCTGACCAGGCATCTTTATGATATTGAGAAGATGATGGACAAATCATTTGCAAAAGAGGCGATGAACGATAGCCAACTCTATAATGATATCGTGGAGCATCGCAGTAAATTTACAGCTTGGAGTGGACTTGACTATAATAGTCATCAACCTTCAACGATTTCATTTGTTCCGCCATCAGAGGTTGAAGATAGTCTGCGACGTGACTATATCAGTATGCAACAGAATTTTATCTATGGCGATTCTCTACCTTACGATATGCTGATTGAGCGCATGAAGGTATTACAACAGCGATTCAGAGAACTAAAGTGAAAGGACTAAGATTTTTATTCCAACTAATCACAAGGAACGTTCTTTTCTTTAAACTCGTCTATTGATAGCCACTTGTTTACAGTTTCTCTCTTGAACTGTTTAAGCATTGAGGGCTTTGATTGTATTTGAGAGACGGAATTAATAGGAATTAAATAGAGCTCCTCAGGCATAGAAGGTTCTCCTCCTACGCCTAATATAATAGATACATCTATAGCCTTTTCCTGGGCATATTCCTGATAACGAGCAATTTGCTCAGACATGAACAGAGGTTGAGATAAATGTCTGGGGATGTTTGCTCGCCATTTACATTCTACAGCGATTTTCTTTTTCCATTTGCCTCCATTATATTCAAGTACAAAGTCAGGATAGGTGTTGCTAGCAGGACTAATTTCTCCTAAGGATTTGTCACCTCTCCATTCTAATAATGAATAGGTCTTTGTTTCATTTAGGTCGAAGAGTTCTAATACAAAGTCTTCAAACTCGCGTCCCTTTAGGACCTCTTCAGGTAATGTGATAGCTTTGATTCTATTTCTTACAGAGACATAAGTTCTGCGGAGTTTTTTCTTGATAGCATGAAGCCCCATGTCTTCATAAAACATTCGTAAAAGAATCTTGTCTTGCCAAACTGTCCATCGCTGATGGGTAGGCGGATCAAGCGGCTCTGCAGCCATCATGACAGATTCTTGTTCCAAATAGCGTACATTTTTTACACCTGCCAAGAGGGGAAATATACTGCCATTTTTGTTGATATAACCGCAGACTATGTGCTCAGCCTTCTGCAACATATACTGATTTCTCAGCCTTGGAGTCTGTCCTGCGCCATAAGGTTCGTCACGTTGAAGAACAAGAATAAGCATGCGTTCTTCAGTCAAAGCCTTCTCAATCTGTATGTTGTACTTGTCAGTAAAACGATTCATTACTACAAGAATCGTAGGAACTTGATTGACGAGTAAAGCTCTCATCACTTCATCTTCTAACTCTGAGGAGTTGAAGCATATAACGCAATCGTCAGCAGTAAGAGAATCTACCCACCCGAACACCTTGTCATAGACAGAATATGGCGCATGTTTTGAACAAAGAAAGAGTGATTTTTCTCTGTTCAAAAGTTCCTCATTTCCTATCTTGTTAATAATTCTCATATTTCTGTTCTTCTAGGTCTTTTAGTCTCTGTGTTCTTTCAGCCATATTTCGTTTGCAAAGTTAATCAATTATTTCGAAAAGATCACCAGAGTCCCTATTATTCTTTAGGCCAGCTTTTCTTTATTATCTTTGTATTATTTAATATTAAAGAAATCTTTTAGTATTGATTGTATTTCATTAACAGACATAAGAATATTACGGTTTTCCGGCAAATATCTATCAAATGAAGGGTAAAGTAGGCTATATAATTCCGCTCCTTTGTTTTCGTATCTCTTTTCCCTGATTTTAATGTGCCTATGATAATTATCTATAGCATCGGCAAATTTAAGTTTTTTATCTTGAAATTTTAGCTGCAAATTAAACATACAATCAAGACCAATAACTGTTAAAGGACGAATTCTTTGTTTTGTAGATTCTTCAATGTCCTTTTGGTTAATAAGTTCCCTCATTTTAACGGACAAGAAATGATTTAGCCCATTAACTTTATATTTGTAGTCTGTAAAGATGATTAAAGGATATATATTTAACCTCTTGCTATATGGGAAACCATCGTTTTCATATTCATTGTTTTCATATTTTTTTATGTATTCAACTAATTGCTGTATTGCTTTCCTTTTTCCCTCTGATTGAATAAATGTCCTAATCATATGGTCTCTAATACAGTTGTAATCTAATGATTCCATAACAGTTTCACTCATTAGACTATCTTTTAGTTCTATAATAAACAAATGATTTCCTATCTTAAACATAGCATCTGGTTTTCCTTTACTTTCATAATCAAATAAAGCACGTTTCCAGTATCTTGAGAAGGATGTTGTCAATACGTTTCTGAACAAAGTCTTTTCTATTATTAATCCACTCGTTTTTTTGATGTTTTGAAATCCAGCCTTGTTTAATCTCTCTTTTAGAGCCATAAATGTTCCTATAAAAATTTGATTTAGAAAATAATTCCAATGAAGGACATAATACGCTCCGTTATAATAATATACAGGATGTGTTTTTAATTCCAAATAGGAATTTATAGTTATGTTATTGACCATTAGTGGAGCAAATAATTTGTGAGTTTGCTCACTTTCTTTAATGCCAGCTTTTAATTCATGATTATTAGTGTAGCATGTTATGTAATTTAAAAATATGATAGACAAAGCACCCGCATATGAACTATAGCTTTCAAATCCTCTCTCTTGAAAAAAGAGATCTATGGTACACAAAGCATCTGGATATTCTTTTTCAATTTCTTCGACAAAACATTTAAGTCGGCACATTTCATACTCCAACCTAATAGCTTCGTTTACATCCGTTTCCGGTAATAGTAATGGCCAAAACATTTTTTCATACGAGAACTTATCATCTGGTGTTATTGAAATCAAATTGTTATGAAAATCATTAGGTTTATTTAGTCGTTTTTCATTAGCGATAAAGAGCAATTTCAAATATATTAGTTTCTCATCTACCGACATTGACGTATCTATACATCCTCCTTTCTTATGTTTTAGTAAGATGCTATACAATTCCATCAACGTAAAATTATTAAAATTCAGTGTTTTTAAGTCGTTTGTGAAAAGCCAATTCAGAATGGCATGCCCGTCAGATGTATTGCATATGACATCTTTAAACTCTATCATAATTTCTTCTTGAACATACATCCCTTTTATATGACTTGCATATAATGAAGCAGAAAGCGAGGTTGTGAAAACAATATACTTTTCTGCCAGTCCTTCTGTCGATAGTTGGTCAAGTATTTTCTCTTGACCATCCTTAAAAATTTCAGTGTAGGTAGGAAAAATTATAAATGAATTCTTCTTTGGGGATTTAGCCATTTCTTTATCTTTTTCATAGTTTCAAATATTCTTTTTTTAAAACAAAGAATCACATACATTTGGCAAATCTTATTGCGGATGAACACATATTGAGTCCCTTTCGAATCTCCATCTATCAAATATGTTGTTATTGCCTTACCCAAATTTCTACTGCGCTGTTGGAAGATTTGTCTCAGGAAGATTCTTCAACTCTTTCATTTTCTTTATTATTTTATCCTTTTCTATACTCATTATATCAGGAGTCACTTCTTTTACCTTTTCAATTAAGTCATCCCAATTTGCATTGTCTTCAGGCGTTTTCATCTTATTTAGAAGATCTTCTATTGCTCGTATAGCAAGTCCTAAGAAATATTCATTATCTGTTTCTTTATAAAATTTTGCAGCAGCTAACCACCATGTTACTGAAATATAATGAGAATTAGTTGAAGCACAATGCAGTGCAAAGATTCTGCTTAACTCTGCCTGTTCTTCTTTAATTTTCTTCTCAACTTCTTTTTGGTTTCTCTCCATTTCTTCTTTTTGGACCTTTTCAAAAGATTCAATAACCTCTTTCAATTCATGTTGTGTATGTCTTGACTTCTGATCTATTTGATTGTTTATAGATTTCTGCAGCTCAATCTTGTCATTTTTATACTTTTGTTCATAATTGCGCAAGATATCGTTTACTTTTTTTGCTTGCTGACGGAACAATCTCATTAAGGTCTCCTTATTCATAGATATTTCTTCTGAAATCTGCTGCTTCGCACCTCGATAATTCCACCACCACGTAGCACCAATTATGAAAACGACAATACCACATATAATAGATATTAATATAGTAAACTGTGTGGCCTGCTTATCAGCTAAATCTGCATAGAAAGCAGAAACATCACTACTTCTTATATATTCGACAGAATCAATGACAATCTTTTTCGTTTGTTCAATTTTTATAGTATCCATATCATATTTGGTTTAAAACATTATAACAGAAAATAATAAGACTATAATAATGTTGTTTATTCTAATGGTCTAACGAATACCTTCACCTTAAACGAGTCTGTTGATTTATTATTCAAATCATTCTCCAATCCTTTGGGATTATTAATACAATAATCTGGGTCATATATAAAACAATAGAGAGATTTACAATTAGGATATTCAGAGTACTTGGCTAAATCGATGAGAAGTTCATCACCTATCTGTTTGTCCTTATGAGAGTCTTTCGCATATTTTACTTCAATGGCAGTTTGATTATCATTTATCAAGAAATCCATTCTATTGCTTGAACCTGCATATTGAGGAGTCCAAACTTCAGGACGAACATCATCAAAATGCAATTTAAGGACAGCATGTAGTAAATCCTGAACGTCGTATTCGTCAGAAATAAAGCATTCTCTTCCATTATGCCTTTTTCTTTTTAGCTGATGAACAAAACGACTGAAATTATTAAAGATATGGGACAATAATAAATCAGAATCGATATCATCGGAGGAAGAATGTTTCAATTTTGAAAATGCTTTCAAGATTCCCATCTGGGCTTGATATGTTGCATAGAGTGCTTGTTGTTTATCTTCATCTATTAATTTCTTGAATGCGAAGGTTTGAGGATGGTTAGGATACTGAGACTGCAGCAACATTAAAGATGTATTTTGCCATTCAAAAAGGTCCGGCCATAATGAGGAAACAACATGCAGTTTCCAATCTCTTCCATTGTGCATCTTGCCATTAAAAACCTCACCATGTTTAATCAAATCTTCTATATTAACCTCTGTCATCATTGCATTTTTATTCCATATTGTAAATCGTTTCGTCACCACAAATGTTACGGATTTTTAGACGTAACGGTTTGCGTTCATCAAGAGTACGGATAGTGCCGTCCCAAAGTTTGTCGGTAGCCTTGCCGTTGATGGTTGTATATCCGTTCTTATCGATGTACACTTCCACGTTGCTGTGCCAAGGTGCATTCTGTTCCGCCTGTTCACAGTCGAGACTCAGCCATTCTATTTGTTCCAATCCTTCGTCGCTAATGGTCAGCGGCTTGTAATTGCGGCCTTTGCTTTGCGCCTGTGCAGCAGACTTCTCGTTATATTCGCGGATGCGGGTCATCACGCGGTCGCTCATAAAGGTGTCTATCGTTACTTGCCAAGCATCCATCAGACCGTCTTTCACCTCGTCTGCGTGACAGGTCACCTCGTCGTTCACCACCACCTCATCGAGCACTTGTTTCAGGTCGCGCAGTTCAATCTCTATCATCGTTTCTGTGTTCTGCTCACGGATAAACTGTTCTATCTCCTCGCGTGATGTGATGTCGATGTAATACACGATGATGCGTTTTGTGTCTTCTGGCAGGTCGGGCATTGCCTCGCGGATGATGCGGTTCATCAGAGGTTTGTCCAACAGTCGTGTGCTGGAGTCCATCAGGTTTGGCAGATAGACGGGTACCATACCGTCCTTGGTGGTCATGATGGAGCCCTCCCAGAACTTATCCAGTTGGTCTTCGTTGCGCAGTCCTTTAATCAGCGACTTCAGCTTATCCATCGTCTGCACGGGATTGCGATAGAGCTGTACGCCGTCCTTCACTTCCAGCACGTCGAATTCAGCACCTTGCTCTTTTAGTTTATCACGAGTCACTAGAATGCTGTTAATTCCGATGTCTGTATGAATAAACCTGCGATTCAGGCGAGCTGCTACACGGGCAGTCGTACCACTGCCACCAAAGAAATCCGCAACCAACATTCCTTCATTAGAACTGGCTTTGATTATTCGCTCTAACAGGGCTTCAGGTTTCTGAGTAGCATAGTCAACACGCTCGTCGGCTTGAGAATTTACAGGAGCAATATCATCCCATATACCACCTATCACGCTACCTTGCAAAGTGTCCAAATACCGTTTATATCGGGGTCTGTTATTGCTGGTCATCACAATAAGCCCTTCTGCTATTAACTTGTCAATATTCTCTTGTGAATAACGCCAATGGGTACCGGCAGGTGGTTCTATCAACTTCCCAAAGAACATCCTCGCCTCTCCTGCACCTGGTGCAGTCAAGTTATCTAATGCGTATTTCCTACCATCTTCATCCTCGTTAGAATAATACTTCTTGATGTGTTCCTCAGAATGCTCCTTGTATTGCTGGTTCCAAATATATTCATCACTTTTATGATAGACAAAAATGCTATCATGTATATTTGCAAAACCCTCTTTCTGTGCATGAGATGTTGTACGTTTCCATATAATCTCCGATGAGAAGTTCTGCTCCCCAAATATCTCGTCCATAAGAATTTTGACATAGTGGCCGATATGATAGTCAAGGTGCACGTAGATGCTGGCGGTGTCGCTCATGACGGCCTTGATAGCGCAAAGGTTTTCGTACATCCAGTTCAGGTAGCGCTCCTTGTCCCAGATGTCACCATACATCTTCTCCTCGAAGGCCCGCAGCTCGTCGATATCCAGTTCGCCCTCAGCCTCACGGATGGCCTCGGCCACCTTGGGATTGCGGCGCACATAGACCTTCTTGGCATAGTCGGCTCCGCTGGCAAAGGGCGGGTCGATATATACTAAGTCCACCTTGATGTCGTGCTCTTTCAGATAGGCACAGGCAGAAAGACACTCGCCTCGCATCACAAGGTTGTCGCTCTTGCCGTCGCCTTCCTTCAGTTCCACCTCGTAGAGCGGCATACCGCGGCGAATGCGCTCATACACCTGGTTGGCATCACGATAGCGCAGCACTCGGCGGGTGCGCACAAAATTGTCGAGCACAGCTTGCCCTTCAAGGGCGCGAACAGGATAGGGTACGTATTTTATTGCCATATTTCTGTTAGTCGATATTAAAGAATTGTCTGATTTTATTAATGGTTTTCACTGTCTGTTCGTCGGGAGTCTGCGTGTCTTCGATATACAGGAAATCGAAGCGCTGATAACCGAATTTCTCATTGTTCAGCCGCAAGAATTCCTGTTCCATAAACTCACGGCGGGGGACGAACTTCGCGGCATAGCCTTCACCCTTGGTCTCAATGATGAGCACCTTATGAATCTTGCCGGTATTGTCGCGCTGCAGCATGAGGAAGTCGGGCACATAACGGCCTATGTAGTTCCAGCGGTCGCCCACACGATGATAGCAGTTGATCTTAAATGCCGTCAAGGTGTCGTCGCCATTGAAATAAACCTCTAACGGGCGGTCGGCAACGGCGGTCAGCAGACGTTCAGCAAAGTAGTTGATTTCAAAGCCGCTGTCGAACTTGTAGGGCAGATAGTGGTAGGTTTTGTCCTTCACCTGCTGGCCGGTATTTCGCTCGTCGCCAACGGACTTGAGCTGGGCTATCAGTTCAGCCTCGTTGGGCAGGTGCAAAGCTCGTATCTGGGCTATGGCTGCTGCCATCTGACCATCATCCTGTGGCTCGTCGCTCATGATGTTGCGTACTACGTCTTGGCTGGGGTAGAATCCTCGGTCACTTTCCACAAACAACGGCGAAGTAAGGTTCTCTACCACCAATATGCTGGCGGCATCGTGGATAGTCTCCTTGCGAACCTCAATGTCTCGCTTAGGCGAGAATGCCTGACGTACCAGCGAGCGTACACGTTTTTGATCATAGCGGTCATGAAGGAAGGTTACTCCGTTTGAGTCCGTATATGAAGCCATTCCGAACAATCGGCGAAGAGGTTTTTCATAGGTCAGCAACTGACTCATAGGCATTTGTCCCATACCCTCCTTAGAAATACGCATCAGCCATTGGTGGAAGGTGACGGGCTCCTGTTCGTCATCATCTTGGTGCACGGAAACGTCGTCACGCACCACGCGTCCGTAAAGGTCTTGTTCGTGAGTTACAATCTCCCCCATCAGCGACGAGGCTAAGATTTGTTCTGCATCCAACCGTTCTGAAGGGTCGGTGGTCTTTTCAATAATCAGCGTGTTATAGTGTATCTTCAGCTGATAGAAGTCGATGGCCGGTACTTCGCGGCGCACGTAGCGGTCAATGCGTTTCAGGTGTCGGGCAGCCCATTCGTTCACCTCCTTGATAGAGGTGTTCTGCTGCTTCTCGAGTTCCTTGTTCAGCGTGCGGGCATTGTCGTCGTTCAGCCAGATAAGCGCTTGCTCGTCGCTGTTGCCACGTTCTACTTGGCGCAGGCAGCGGCATGAGGTCTGCAAGACCATATTCTGCGGACAGGCTCCCTTCTGAGGAAGAATAACACCCGTCAGGCTCTTGCAGTCCCAACCTTCTTTGCCAATTTGTGCCAGCAAAATAATCTTGTATTTTGAAATCTCTGTATCTAGTGCCTCAAAGTCTGCTTTTGCCTCTTTAGATATGGGGTAGTCTTTGTTTCCGCCATGATAGGATAAGATGGTTTTTGATGGATCTAATCCATAGCTGCTTACTAATTCTGTCACCAGTGGAAATACCTGCTCCTCCAAATTCTCAATCCTGCTGCAATAAATGGCCATCTTAGCACAGGTGCCATTAGGGTATTCAGTATCTTTGAATCGGTCTAGAAATTCAGTTACACCCTCACGGATAATGGCATCCTGTGTATTGTTGGTGGTCTTGATGCGCGGACGTTTCAAGAAGTTTCCAATGCCTTTTACCAGCGGATAGTCGTAAACGACATTAGAAAGATCGGTATTGCGAATGGTAAATTCACCACCCAGTCTCACACTCTCGGCAGTCTTCAGATAAGGTGTTCCAGAAAAACCTAAAACACTGTTAAAGTGCTGGCTCTCAGTCCACTCATTAACCACCTGACGCAACTTGATGTCACCATCGCTAGCATGATGTACTTCGTCAATATAGATAGAAAGTAAAGGAATGCGCTTGATAATTTCACGCAGCTCATTACTGAGCTTTACTTCTTCCCATTCCTCAGCAGTATAGAGGGTGCGGTCGCTCCCTTTTTCCTTGTCCCACTTATCAAGAATCACTTTCTCAGCATTTGTTACAGCCACCAAGCCCCATAAGTCGGAGAGAGGTTGATGATTGTTGATTTTCTGGGCATTCGGATTTTTCACCAAATTGCTTTTCGAGGCAGTTTTTTGTTCGTCGAGAATCTCAAATTGTATCTGACTATGTATCTGCGAAGCTGCTGGCTCAGGAAGCACCCAGGTGGGGTCGAAATCCTGAATATGGCGGATGCTGGGCACAATACTCGACTTAAGTCCGCTGGGGGCCAATACCATGAAGTTATGAGCAAACGATGGATTCTCGGGTTCCAACATCGAGAAGTAGAGTTCCAAATGGATGAAAGCTGCCATCAGGAAGGTTTTGCCAGCACCCATTGGCAAGCTAAAAACATAGTCGGGGTAGCTTACACCATAAAAAATATCGCGGAAAGCCTGTTCGTAATCGATTGCCTCAGGATGATTCTTAATGAATTGCTCCATCTGCGGTGCTAACTGATGGCCCTTGCGGTCTGTCATCCTCGAATACTCAAAGAGCGCTTTGGCGGCAGGGCGATTCATCAGTACCTGACGGGCAATGTGGCTGATTTCCAGCGGGTCAAGGTCTAGGCTGTTAAAGGTGCCTTCGCAGAACAATTGCCATAAGGGTTTGTTCTGACAGGCTAATTTCAGGTAGAGAAAAGTCTTGATTGCTTCTATTTGAGCATCGCGCATCTTTCCTTGCTGCTCTATATAGAGAATAAGGTCCCTCACCTTACAATCGGGTGAAATGAGCCATTCATTTCGTTTCTTTTCTATGAGTTTATAGAACATCTTTATTTTTATTTCAGATGCAAAGGTATGAAAATATAGTGAAAAACAACATATGGTCGTCAATTATTTATTTCTTTCTTTCTCTTTCCTTATCTCATCCAGTACTTTCCCGTTATACGAGAAATACTTGGCACCTTGATAGGCGCCAGAGTTATTGCGATGTTCCTCTGGCATGAAGGTGCCAACGAAGGGGGAGAGTTTATAAATGCGACCTTCGTATTCGATGCTGTCATCGGAGGCGACTTTCACAATAAGACCCGTTGGGTCGAAGGTGGCTTGTTCGCCAATCTTAATGCCACACATGGAAAACTTGAAACGAGGGCGTTTTACTTCTCGCTTCTGCGGTTCTTTGTGTTCGCTTTCCACGATGGGCTTGTTATCTTCGTAGAGTGTTACTTCGGCATCGTCTATGGCACTAGCAATATCGCGGAAAATATCGAGGGCCATCTGTGGAGCTACATTAAAGAACTCGCGATTTTGGCGGATACGCAAATCAGTAAGGCGATCAATGGTCTTATGCACCAATTTCTCCACCTCGTTGTATTTCGTGGTCTTCATTGTGGCGAATATCTCGAAGGGTAGGGGAACGGCAGTATTATCCAGTTCCTTGCTCCTCACATCCACAGGACGAGAGCTCTTGCCAATCTTCACCCAATCCT
>Ga0247609_10007109_pt1 | contig 10693 bp, 8 predicted proteins | sample 172DNAGHGlowgp2_FD_193487 | JGI IMG/M metagenome (GOLD analysis project Ga0247609, IMG submission 193487) | Sheep rumen microbial communities from Palmerston North, Manawatu-Wanganui, New Zealand - 1728 DNA GHGlow gp2 | ecosystem: Host-associated > Mammals > Digestive system > Stomach > Rumen ...
TCATCTAATAATGTTACAATATCCATGAGAAAGATCCTCCTTTGTATGATTTTTTCGTCAAAACCATTATACCAAAAAGAGGACCTTTCTCATTTTTTTATTTAACTGACAAAATCTTTACACTATATATTCAAATAGATGAAAAGAGATTTGCTTGACAATCCCTTATATACATAATAAAATGTCATCGTGTGTTTTCACACAGAGAGGAGACAAGATGAGGAATATTATAGTAGCGCAATCAGGTGGCCCTACTACAGCAATTAACGCTTCACTTTCAGGCGTTCTTAGTGAAGGTTTAAAAAACTGTAACAAGGTATTTGGTGCGCTCCATGGAATCAGTGGAGTTTTAAACGAAAACTTCATTGAATTCAATAATTACTCAGAGACTATTTCAGAATTTTTAGGGAGACTTAAGATTTCACCTGCATGCTTCCTTGGATCATGCAGAGTAAAATTACCAAATCACAACGAGGATTTAGAAATCTACAAAAAATTATTTAAAACATTTGAAAAAAAGGAAATTGACGCTTTCTTTTACATCGGTGGAAATGACTCAATGGATACCATTTCAAAACTTGCAGCTTATGGAGATTCCATAGGAAGTCCTATCAGATTCGTTGGTGTTCCAAAAACTGTTGATAACGATTTAATATGTACAGATCATACACCAGGTTTTGGTTCTGCTGCTAAATTCATTGCAACATCAATGCTTGAAATGGCTCATGATACTGCAATCTATGAAGTACCACATGTAACAATTGTGGAAATTATGGGACGTAATGCAGGTTGGCTTACAGCAGCTGCTGCACTTGCAAGAAATGAATATAACACTCTTCCACAACTTATCTATTTACCAGAAGTTCCTTTTGATAAAAAAGCTTTCATTAACGACGTAAAAGCAGAACTATCTAAAACTAATAACGTTGTTATTGCAGTATCAGAAGGTATCAAGGATAAAGATGGAAATTATATTCAAAACGATACCGCCACTCAGGATAAGTTTGGACATACTCAACTTTCTGGGGCTGGTAAAGCTTTAGAACTTTTAGTTATAGAAGAACTCGGTTTGAAATGTAGATCCGTAGAACTTAATATTGTTCAAAGATGTGCAGCTCATATATCATCAAAAACTGATCTTGACGAAAGTGAAAACTTAGGACGTATGGCTGTAAAATTTGCATTAGAAGGCGAAAGCGGAATTATGCCTGTACTTAAAAGATTATCAAACAATCCTTATAAATGTGAAATTGAATTTAGTAAATTATCTGAAATAGCTAACAAAGAACGCCTTGTACCAAGAGAATGGATTACAGAAAAAGGTAATGATGTAACTGATGAAATGGTACAATATTTAAAACCACTTATTATGGGTGAAATTAGCGTAAACTATAAAGATGGACTTCCAGTATATGAAAATATAGCTCATCTTTATTAACAAATTAAAAGACGTAAAAGTCAGATTTAATATCTGATTTTTACGTCCTTTTTTATTTATAGTATATCTATATATTCTCCAGCAAGTGCTTTATTCATACTTCTTACAGCACAGAACTTACCGCACATTGAACATGTGTCATCATGTTCTGGTGCTCTGTCATCTCTTATGCCCTTTGCTGTTTCAGGGTCTAGAGATAATTCCCACTGTTTGTCCCAATCAAACGTTCTTCTAGCATCACCCATTTCATTATCTTTATCCATGGCATGTGGAATCTTCTTTGCAATATCTGCTGCATGCGCTGCAATCTTTGAAGCAATAATTCCCTGCTTTACATCATCAACATTAGGAAGAGCTAAGTGTTCAGCTGGTGTAACGTAACATAGGAATGCTGCGCCATTTGCTGCGGCTATTGAACCACCAATTGCTGATGTGATGTGGTCATAACCTGGTGCAATATCTGTAACGATTGGTCCAAGTACATAGAATGGAGCTCCGTTACAAATAGTCTGCTGCATCTTCATATTTGCTGCAATTTGATCCATTGGCATATGGCCAGGACCTTCAACCATAACCTGAACATCTCTTGCCCATGCTCTCTTTGTAAGCTCACCAAGTCTTACTAATTCCTCAATCTGACAAACATCTGAGCCATCTGCAAGACAGCCTGGTCTACAAGCATCACCAAGTGAAATTGTAACATCATACTCTCTACATATCTCAAGAATTTCATCATAATATTCATAGAATGGATTCTCTTCACCCGTCATGCTCATCCAAGCAAATACTAATGAGCCACCTCGAGACACAATGTTCATTTTTCTCTTATGCTTTTTAATCTGCTCAATTGTCTTTCTTGTAATTCCGCAGTGAAGTGTAACAAAGTCAACACCATCTTCTGCGTGAAGTCTTACAACATCAATAAAGTCTTTAGCAGTAAGTGTTGCTAAATCTCTCTGATAGTGAATTACACTATCATATACTGGAACTGTACCAATCATTGCTGGACATTCACTTGTAAGTTTCTTTCTAAATGGCTGAGTATTTCCATGAGATGATAAATCCATAATTGCTTCTGCGCCCATATCAACTGCAGCCATAACCTTCTGCATTTCAATATCATAATCTTTGCAGTCTCTTGAAACACCAAGGTTAACATTTATCTTTGTTCTTAACATTGAACCAACACCTTCTGGTTCAATACATGTATGTAATTTATTTGCGCAAATTGCCACCTGTCCTTTCGCAACCCAGTCTCTAATTTCTTCTTCTGTTCTGTATTCTTTCTTAGCAACAGCCTTCATCTCAGGTGTGATAATTCCCATTCTAGCTGCTTCCATCTGTGTACTATAATTTCTCATTATTATTTTCCTTTCTCTGCCCCTGATTTTATATCAGGGGAGCCCTCCGCGGCTTTGAGCGGAGTCAAAGATTCTCTGTAAGAGAATCTACCTTTTTATTTAATAAGCATATAATTATGACATAATGGTCCTGAACCTTTACCTAGGTCTAAATCTGCTTTCAAACAATTAGTAATATATTCTTTAGCGTGTTTAACTGCCTCTTCTAAACTTTCGCCTTTTGCGAGGCCTGAGCAAATGGCTGATGACAATGTACAGCCAGTTCCATGAGTATTTGGATTATTAACTCTTTTACCCATAAACCACTTACCCTCACCATTCATATATAGCAAGTCATTTGCATCATTAATGCTATGGCCACCTTTTAGAAGTACATTGCAATCATACGTCTCGCTAATGATCTTTGCTGCTTTTTCCATGTCTTTTTCATTTTTAATTTCCATATCAGCTAGTATTTCTGCTTCTGGAATATTCGGAGTTATAACTTTTGCAATTGGAAGTAACTTTTTCTTTAACGTATCAATTGCATCTTCATTGATTAATCTTACTCCACTTGTTGAAACCATAACTGGATCAACCACAATATTATCTGCTTTAAATTTAAGAAGTTTTGTTGAAATTATATCGATGATTTTGCTATCAGATACCATACCGATTTTAACTGCATCCGGTCTGATATCAGTGAATACGGCATCTAACTGCTTTCCAACGAACTCATCATTAACTTCTTCTATTCCTAATACGCCGGTCGTGTTCTGTGCAGTTAAAGCCGTTATGACACTCATGGCATAAACTCCTAGAGTTGTCATAGTCTTTATATCCGCTTGGATACCGGCGCCTCCGCTAGAATCACTTCCAGCGATTGTTAATGCTGTTTTCATATTATCCTCCTTTACTGCCCCTGATTTTATATCAGGGGAGCCCTTCGCGGCTCCCCGCGAAGTCAAAGATTCACTTTTAGGTGAATCCTCCTTATCAAACATTAATTTTTTATAGCGACAAAAAGTGGTGCCCCCAGCCTGCCGCTTTTATGACGCCCATTTACCCTGAACGGAATGGGCTGTATATAAAACCGTAAATGATGTTCACAACTTATGCGTCTATCAAATTACGAGTTTTTTCTTTTAGTTTAATTGTATCTGTCTTTATATCAGTGCTTGCATATATGGCGCTTACTACTGCGATTCCAGATATTCCACTATCTTTTAAAACGTCAATGTTGTCATAAGTCAAGCCACCTATTGCAACCACTGGTATTTCTACTGATGCACAAATTGCTTTTAAGTTTTCAACTGTTAAGCGTTTTGCATTCTGTTTTGTTCCGCTAGTGTAAATTGCTCCACTTCCTAAGTAGTCTGCACCTTTCATCTGTGCTTCTTTAGCCTGTTCAATAGTTTTAGCAGTAATTCCAATTATCTTTTCAGAACCAAGAATTTTTCTTGCTTCTTCTATATCCATATCATCCTGACCAAGATGAACTCCATCTGCATCTACCATTTTTGCTATTTCAACATTATCATTAATAATAAGCGGAACATTAAACTTTTCACATATTTTTTTTATCTCTTTTGCTTCTTCTAAAAAGTTCTTTTCATCTATATCTTTTTCTCTTATCTGTAAAATTGTAACTCCGCCTTCAAGACTTTCTTTTACAACTTCTGATAATGTTCTTCCATTTAACCAGCTTCTATCTGTTATTCCATATAAAAGCATATCTTCTTTTTTTACATTCATTTTTATTCACCTATCAAATCACCGAAAACGCTACGCTTGTTTCGGGATTGTATGCAGTCGTCAAATACATTCAAGCAAGCTTGATGTACTTGACTCGTTGCTAAACATAAAAGCAGTTACGCACATAGGCATAACTGCTAATAATCTTAGTATCAATTTACTACTAACCATAGTAAATTTCTCGTTATTACCCTACGTTGGCATTATCCAAATCAGGTTATGGGTCCAGAAGATACATTCTGTTCTCAGCCAGTTTACACCAGCTCCCCGTTTTCATTATTATTTAACCAAGAAATATTATACTTCTCTTTCTATTATTTTTCAATATTTTAAAATTATTTTTCTAAAATGTTAATTCTAAAATCAGAAAAAGCTGCACTTCCGCCAGTCTTTTTAGTCGAATAAACAAACAATCCATATCTAACGCCAGTAAAATGATCTAGTCTAAACTTAAGTTTATGAACATCTCCGATTCTTTCACCATCAACAGCAAACTCACATTCATCTTTTTCATCAGCAAATGTTGTTCTACAGCTTATCAATACTTCATCCTTATCAATCAACACTTTTTCTCTTATTATGCATGGCTTATCAGTTAATATCCAAGTATCCTCATCACTATAAAAATCACACATCACCTTATAAAGTTTTCCATCATCCTTCATAATACCAACAAATGCATAATCCCCCTGGAAAGCTGCTAATCCTGCAAAGTCACCATCATTTAGTGAATCTGCTTTAAGTAATACACTAGCATCACATCCCGGATAAACCATTCTAACAGTTAGTGTATTTTTAGCATAGAAAAGATTATTTACAACTCTGTCAGTCTTTATACTTAATCGACCTTCATTTACACTAATCAATTCAAGATTTGGTTCATGACTAAACTGCCACATACTCTTAAGGCCAAAGCATCCATATAATCTATCATTATATTTATCTTTTTCTAACTTAGTAAGATAAGAAAAATCATCATTACTTATAAGTGGTTCATACGCATACATATCACTATTTTCATTCGACTTAGTAGTACTTTTACTACTAACTACATTACTAATATTTTTTATATAATACGTTTCAATATTCTTTAATTCTTCACCTTTATACCTAACCAAAATCTTACCATTCTCAATTTCACAAGGAACTAAATTCGGGACTCTACCAACTGCACCACTATCTTGAAAAACCATTATATAGTAATTCCCAAGTCCATCATCAACGATGCCTCCCTGTGCTAGTCCACTATTTCTAAAGCCAAGGTCTTCATCAAGTATATCTCCACCCATAAATTCACCATCTATGGAATCAGCCCAATATACCGCTTCAACCCTTCTCCAAAATTCTTTCTTTGAATGAATTAAGAATACATATATTTTGCCATCTATCTCATATATATGAGAGCCTTCATATCCCAGATTAGGATTTCCCTTATCACTAATAATGATTCTATCAATTCCACCTTCCTTAGGCTTTGACAAATCTTCTTCTAACTGTGTTAAATGAATATCCGTATTTCCATATACAATATAAACACTACCATCCATAAAAAGCACAGAAGGATCATGATAAAACCCTTTTATTTCTCCACGACTCCATTTACCATTTAACTTATCTGATTTATAAAAATATGTTTTCTTAGTATCGTTACAAGAAAAAATAATATAATAATAGCCTTCGTGATATCTAATACAAGGTGCCCACATACCCTGGCCATATATATGCTTATATGTATTATCATTATCTTTAGCACTCTCAAGTTTCTGGGCATCCGTACCCTCTATTCTTTCATAAACATAAGTAAAATGTTCCCAGTTAATCAGATCATACGACCTTAAAATCTCACAGCCTGGAAAAAAATGCATTGTAGTACTAACCATGTAATATGTATCTTCAATTCTTATTACATCTGGATCTGGGAAATCCATACTTGTAATAGGATTCCTACCATTTATTTTTATAATATTATTTTCAGCAAATTCTTTCATTTATATTCTCTCTTATTTTCTTTTATCTTTTTATTTATAAAAATATCACTATTATAATAAAAGCAGTATAAATACATTTATACAATATCTATACTGCTTAAATCATCTAATTTTCTTTTACATATATATCCACACAAAACAATTATTAACGTAACATCTGTGCATCATCCACATTTGATTCAGCTGCAATATAGTGTGGTCTGTTCTTTGTTTCCATATAAATCTTAGATATGTACTGACCAATAATACCCAAACAGAACAATTGCATTCCACCTATGAATACAATAATACATACTAAGGATGCCCAACCAGCAACAGGATCTCCAAATACAAGACGTCTGACAAATACAAATATCATTAAGATAAATGAAACAAATGTCATAAAAATACCAAATAATGATGCTATACTAAGTGGCGCATTAGAGAAATTAATAATACCATCAAGTGCATACTTAAATAATCCCCAGAAATTCCACTTTGTTGTACCTGCTACTCGCTCTATATTTTCAAATGGTAACCAGTATGTTCTAAAACCGATCCATCCAAAAATACCCTTTGAAAATCTATTATATTCACTCATCGAAACTATAGCATCAACCATTTCTCGCTTCATAAGTCTGAAATCTCTTGCACCGTCAACAACATCCGCATCCGAAATTTTATTTATTATTTTATAGAATTTTCTAGCGAAAAAACTTCTAATTGGCGGTTCGCCTTTTCTAGTTTCTCTTCTAGTTGCAACTGAATCATACTCTCCAGTTTTTAGGATTTTTACCATTTCAGGCAAAAGTGAAGGTGGATCTTGTAAGTCAGCATCCATTACTGCTACGTAATCTCCTTTTGCATTACAAAAACCAGCATACATTGCAGCTTCTTTTCCAAAGTTTCTTGAAAAAGAAATATATTTTACATGCTCATCCTTACCTGCTAATTCTTTTAATTTTGAAAGTGTGCCATCCTTAGAACCGTCATTAACAAATAATAACTCATATTCGACATCCATACCTGATAAAACCTTAGTAGCTTCATCATAAAAATATGGAAGAGCTTCCTGTTCGTTATAACAAGGAACAATCGCTGTTATTTTCATAATTATCCTCCATTCCTTTAAAACTGAAATCAACGCTCATCTTAATTTTGTGTCAGTTTTAAATATGTATTGTCTATCATAAAAGCCCTTTTTATTTATACTGCATAACCCTATTATAATCATATCCTGTATCAGAAATAACTGATACTTTCTTAAGTTCAAAGTAAACCATAGCATTTTCTTTAAGTTCAATATCAAAACTTACTTTGCCATCTACTGCACTTATAACCTTAGTAGAAACTTGTGGATAAGAAGCACTCTTAATAAGTTCAATATCTTCCTTCTTAAGAATTCTGTTTTCACCAAGATCATGCCATACCTTAAGTGGATTACATACTTCTTCATCTACTCTCTTAGTAAGAAGTACATAATTTCCATCTTTAACATTGATTTCATATGAATTAATAAAGTCATTTCCACTACGTTCAAGAGTCACGTTATAACACACACCCTTAACTGTGTTTTCATTATCTATAACTACAATACTTGTATCATCCTTCTGAATACATGTTTTGTAATTATCCTTTAAATATTTAAAGAATGCAAATGTCCAAAATGTAGGTTTTGGAATATTACCATATGTAACAAGGCCAAATCCACCGTGGAATAATGAATATGGTACACCCATTTCTTCAAAACAATCACCAAATGTCCAATATGAATATAGCTTATTATCATCACCAAGTTTTGATAACTGATTAGCTATATAAGCTGCATTCTGGTTTGTATCATGTAATGGACAGATTGGAATATATGATGTATTAAATTCTGTAATATGAATATCCTTTCCCTTAAATTCAGGAAAACTATCAATAATCTCCCTTGTTGAATGAAGTCCTGGAAAACCATCTTCCTCATTCATAGGATCCATAAGTTTTGCATATCCATAATGACCTGTATATTCAGGTAATTCTGTTGCGTAATGATGTCTTGTAATAACATCAGGTTCAAGGTTCTTTTCCTTACAAAATTCAAGAAATGCCTTAATCCACTTTCTATCTGAGCCACCACATACTGCAGGTCCACCTACCTTAAAGTCTTTATCAACTTCCTTAACTGCATTGAATGATACTTCAAATAGTTTAAAGTATTCTTCCATGTCAGCATTCTCCCAGAAATCTGGTAAGTTAGGTTCATTCCATACTTCAACTGGCCAAGTTATAACTTCATCCCTGCCATATCTATCTATTAAATGTCTTAATGTAACCTGAATCAACTTCTTCCACGCATCATAATCCTTTGGAGGTGTTGTATTACCTTTCCAATAGAATATAGTTTGTTCTCCACTTGCCATCTTATATGGCATAAATCCAAGTTCAAGATAAGGCTTTAAATTAATCGAAAGGTAAAAATCAAAAACCAAATCAAGGTAAGTAAAATTATAATCAATTGTTACTTCACCACCGAATCTTGTCATATCTCTTTCCTGATAAATTGCCATATCATCACAGAAAAGTCCATGTCCTCTTATGTACTTGAATCCGATTTCTTTCTGGCAAAGCTTTAACTGATCCTGATACTCTTTAAAAAGAGCAAGACCCATACGTCCAGTTCCAATACAACTATCAACATAATTATTGAAACTGCAACTGTTGTCAAAACTTAATTTGATGTCATTCTTTTTCATTATTTTTCTCCTTTTAGTTTCTTTTTTCTTTTCTTTTTATATTACCTCATCTTTATCCTATCTTATCTTTTGCGTAATTATATAACGCACTTATGGCAAAGCATATTAAACCTGCTGCCAAAAATCCAACAGCCTTAGAAATAGCATCATCTATCGCTAAATCGACTAAAATCAACTTAAATACAAATATCATTGATAGCCATAATCCATATATTCTAAGACCCTTTTTATATATTTTAAATCCAAATATTATACATAGGCTAGCGAATAAAATACATGCAAGACTGATAACTATATCTGGTGCATTAAATGAACTTAAAATAACCATAAGTAAAACTGTATATTTAAATCCCACATATGCATGAACCCATCTACTTTCATACTCGTAAAACAACGAAACCGAATTAACTGAATATAATGTTAAAACAACTAATACATACATAATATGAACTAATGGATTATCATTGTATCTTAAAATATGAGTTAATCCACTAAACATTATTATTGCATTAATAGCAAATGCAGTATTTCTAAATCCAGTTTCATCCGAACCATCAATAAAACTCTTAGCATAGTCCGTCTTCATAGCAAATACACTTGCAACTGATACAATTATATATTTAATCAGTGATAAATATACTCTTGTAATATCTACCTTCTTGCCAAATATTTCAAATAAAACTGCAAAGAAGTATAAAAATTCTACATATAAAATTATTTTATAAATCTGTCGATATGTTTTTTTATACTTATACATAAAATATGGTACTGCGAAACATATTATAATAACAAATAATAAAGTTGTTCCTGGATAACTTCCCATATTTATACAATATGCAAAAGGTGACCAAACTGTAATCCATTGGAATGTCTTATCATCTCTCACAAATCCCTTATATGCATATAATAGAATACATAAAGATATAAGTGCTAAAGACCATAACTCATTTATAATACCAAGAGCTACTATACTCTCAACACACAATAAAACAACAACAACTGAATAAACCGATTTATGCTTATTATATCTGTACGTATAAATCATCAAAAGTCCTGTTATACAAATCGCAATAATCAAACATACAACTAAAACATCAATATCATTTGGCATTAATCCTAATATAAAAAGTATTAGTTCTACGCTATTTATACAAACAAATATGGAATTAATATTTACTAATTCATCTTTATTATTAATCATAATAAATGCGAGTAAAGCAACAATTCCTATAAGCAAAAGCAAATCAACTAATTGCTGTTTAGATTCAAACGCTTTTAAAAGTGCTAATTCAAATCCATTAAAATTAAAGAATAATATTATTGATCCTAAACTGGCTCCAATGTAATTCACTAAAACACTATACTTTATTGTCTTACCAGCGAAAAATAGTATTATTTGCCCTAATATAAACATTATAACCAAGGCATATATTATATTTCCATCAGTCAATTCAT
>Ga0247609_10007110_pt1 | contig 10692 bp, 7 predicted proteins | sample 172DNAGHGlowgp2_FD_193487 | JGI IMG/M metagenome (GOLD analysis project Ga0247609, IMG submission 193487) | Sheep rumen microbial communities from Palmerston North, Manawatu-Wanganui, New Zealand - 1728 DNA GHGlow gp2 | ecosystem: Host-associated > Mammals > Digestive system > Stomach > Rumen ...
CAACTTCTATTCTGCCCGCGGAATTGATGCATGGACCGATTCTGAAAGATATGTCGGTCGTAACCAGTCTGCCTTCCTTTGCGTTCAGTTCGTTTTTCTCGACAAGTCTCTTAAGTCCCTGGTTTATCGGTTCTTTTAATCTTAAAAGTTCGTATTTTACGAGGTTTCTGTTCTCGTTTACAAGCGGCATCACATCCACAACGCACGCTATGGCCGCAAATTCGACGAGTTCGTCTTTTAACGTATTCCACTCGTCATTTCCTTTAAGAAGAGCACAAAGAAGCTTGTAGGCTACCTGAGCACCGCATATGTCCGTAAAAGGATACGCATTCTCCTCAAGCTTGGGATTAACTATCGCTTTTGTCTTCGTCGGAACTTCGCTCTCGGTTATCGTATGATGGTCGGTTACGACCACTTCCATGCCAAGATCGACGGCTAAGTCTATGGAAGCACGTGCGGATATTCCGTTATCGCAGGTAATGATAAACCTGTATCCATCATCGTAAGCTTTTCTTACAATGTTTTCATTGATTCCGTATCCGTCCGATAAGCGGTTTGGAATCACATAATCGCATTCAAGTCCGAAGAGTTTTAAGCCCTTCATGAGAATAACCACGGCACATACGCCGTCGGCATCGTAATCTCCTACTATCAGGCTTTTAAGACCTTTTTCTTTTGCTTCTTTTATCTTCTCTAAAGCAAGATCGAGATTCGGTAGTCCGTCGTAAGCGAATGTTTCGGATATATCCGTCGAGAGATATTTTCTCATATCGGAAAGTTCGGTGATTCCCCTGTTGACCATTATCCTTACGGCCACGGGGTCTATATTCAGTTCTCTCGAAAGAGTGTCATAGTCGGCACCGTTTCGTAAAAGGATCCATTTTTTCATAAACTTATGTTAAAAAAGCCTCGCATAAAGCAAGGCTTTTATTTTTAAGGTAATTCGTCTTCGTCGTCGCTGTCTTTCGGTACAAATACTTTACGTAAGAATACCCACAGTGTTCCTGCCAAGCATACCGATGAATACGTACCGCAGAGGATACCGATCATCAGAGGAAGCGCAAATTCCTTGATGGAAGTAACACCCAAGATGTAAAGAAGAAGTACCATGACGAATGTGGTCAGTGAAGTAAAGATACTTCTTGAAAGAGTGGATGTAATCGCACTGTTTACAATACCCTTTACGTCAAGCACATTTTCGGGATTGACTTCTTCGCCTTTTCTCTTTTTCTTTCTTCTCGAGCCGAGGGATTCGATTCGAAGTTTCTCTTCTTTTAATTCCTCTCTGACTCTGTCGAAGATAACGATGGTCGCGTTGATTGAATAACCGACTATCGTCAGCATGCAGGCAATGAATGTGGAGCCTACGCTGATACGTGCAACCGCATAGAATGCAAGCACGATGAGTACGTCATGTAAAAGACATGCAATACTCGATAAACCGAATCTGAAATCCGAGAACCTGATCCAGATGTATATAAGCATTAAGAGTACGGCGATTGATACGGCGATGATTGATTCCTTTTTCATTTCTCCGGAAATCGTAGCCGAAATGGTCTCGGATTCAAGTGAGCCCTCAACCGCGTTGAATTCGTTTATAAGAAGATTGTCAAGTTCATCTCTTTCTGCGTCCTCAAGACTTCTGGTCTTAATGATGATTTCGTTGCCGCCCTCAACCTTCTGAATCTGAACGTTTCCGTCGCCGGTAATTGCCTCAACCTTGGGTGTGATTGTGGCATCGATTTCATCGATTGAAAGGTTTTCGCTTAATTCCACATTGGTTGATGTACCGCCTACGAACTCTAGTGAATAATTCAAAGCACTGCCTTTTCTTACGCCGTTGATTCCCATGAATACAAAGCCTGCTAAGATAAGAACGAGTGAAATGATTACAAATATATGTCCCTTGCCTATGAAGTCGATGCTCTTTCTCTCTTTTGCGATACCGTAAAGTTTTAAGTTTGTAATACCGAGTGCCATGAATCCCTGAAGGATAAGTCTGGTGATTACAAGTGCGGTAAACATTGAAAGCACGATACCGATTGCAAGTGTCTGGGCAAATCCCTTGATGGTACCCGAACCGAAGAACATAAGCACGAATGCTGCGATAAGCGTGGTAATGTTACCGTCGAGGATGGCACTTAAAGCCTTCTTGAATCCGACGTTTACGGAATCTTCAAGTGTCTTGCCTTTGGCAAGCTCTTCTCTGATTCTCGCGAATATGATAACGTTTGCGTCAACCGCCATACCGATTGAAAGGATGATACCTGCGATACCGGGAAGCGTAAGCGTAATGGCATCGTGGAATACGGAAAGAACGCACACGATAAGTACCGTATAAAGTGCAAGTGCAAGAACGGATGCAAGACCGGGTATGAAATATACCCCAATCATGATAATCGCAACAAGCGCAAGACCGATTGCAGCCGCCTTGATGGAAGTAGAAACTGCCTCGGAACCGAGCTGTGCACCTACGATATTGTCTCTTAATTTCTCAAGTGAAAGTTTAAGGGCACCGATACGAATCTTGGAAGCAAGTCTGTCTGCTTCTGTAAGATTTCCCATACCGGTAATAACTGCTTCACCGTTTGTAATTACTACGGATACTCTGGGAACCGATATAAAGTTGCCGTCATAGTAAATCGCAATTGTTTCGCCTTTTGAATAAGCGTTTCTGGTTGCATCGGCAAATTTCTGAGTACCGGAATCGTTTAAAGAAAGTGCTACGACATTTTCTTTGTTACCTGTGGACTGATTGTCCTGAGTTGCAGCCTTTGCACTCTTAACATCCGTACCGTCAAGAATGATTGAGCCGTCTGCCTTTAACTGATCAATGCTCTTTAAAAGGATGTATGAAATATTACGTTCTTCGAAAGCGTTTAAATCGTAATTAACCGTATTGCCGTTTTCGTCAAGAAGTGCCGTGCCGGTGGTATCGTCATAGTATACGGCCATGTCTTCGGTATCGTTTATAAAATAGAATTTATTGTATTTCTCATCCATATATACAAGATTGCCTTCTGCGGAAATCTCGTAATAATAGTTGATATTGCCTTCCGAGTCAGTCTGGGAAATGAAATATAACGAACCGGGTCTTCCGAGTTCTTCAAGGATTGCGGATGCATCCGTTACACCGGGAATTTCGATTGTAATACGGTCGTTGTTACCGCCCTCCTGGTAAACCTGGGCTTCCGTAGAGTATGTCTCTGCCTTGTTTCTTAACTTTTCAATGGTATCAGCCATATCTTCCGGGGTAGGATTTTCCTCTCCGACTACCTGATATGTGATACTAAGGCCTCCCGCAAGGTCAAGACCCTGAGATATATTTCTGTAACTTCCCGCTTTTTGAGGTCCCACACCGCAAACAGCTATATAACCGAGTCCTCCGGTTATGCAAAGTATGAGAATTAAAGCAATTATCTTTCCTATTCTGCCTTTCATTTCATAAAAACCTTTCTTATTTATAAGATAATTTCGCACAATAAATTATTATGCCATAAAAACGGCCGAAAGTAAATAGCGGCCTACTCTTTCGCCTCTTTTTCGTCTTTCTCGTCGGGGAGGAATATTTTCACCGACAAAATCCTGTTTCTGGCTACTTTCAAAGCCAGAAGTTTGGTACCGTTTTCAAGTATAACCGACTCGCCTTCCTTGGGCAGTCTGTCAAGACAGTCAATCATAAGACCGCCTATGGTATCGTAATCCTCGCTTTCAAATTCGGTATCAAGCGCATCGTTTATGTCGTCAAGCTTAAGATTGCCCTGTACGATATACTCTTTGTCGGATTTTTTTCTTATGAGTTCTTCTTCGTCGGAATCGTATTCGTCCCTTATTTCTCCGACTATCTCCTCTAAAAGATCCTCGAGCGTAATCATGCCTTCCGCTTCGCCGTATTCGTTTAAAACAATGGCGATATTGTAGGATGACTGTCTCATCTGGTTCAAAAGATCCGAAGTCTTTTTGTTCTCGTATGTATAGTACGGCTCTCTTAAATAATCTTCCGTCTTAAAACTCTCGGGATTCTTTACAAACAGGAAATCCTTCATGTTAAGTATTCCGATAATATGTTCCTTGGAATCCCTGTAAACAGGCAGACGCGTATACATATTTTCCCTGAAAACATTCATGATTTCACGGTAAGAAGCCTTTTCGTTTACCATCACCATATCGATTCTGGGAATCATGATATCTCTCGCCTTCGAGTCGGATAAGTCGAAAAGATTGATAATCATATCTTTTTCTTTTTCCTCGATGACACCGTCCTCGTGCGAAGTATCAAGAATGGTTCTTAATTCCCCTTCGGTAATGGAAGGAGCATCGTCTTTTGTGTTTATTCTTAAAATTTTCATCAGAATGAAAGCCGTTTTGTCGACAAGGAAAATGACGGGTGTAAACACAAAAAGATAAAACCTGAAAACATATGAATAAACAAGCACGATTTTATCCGCTTTTATTTTGGCCCACTGCTTGGGAATGATTTCACCGCATAAAAGAACCAAAATGGTCAAAGCACCTGTGGATACAGACACCGCCCACGAATAACCGCTAAGAAGGGCCAGAGTCGTAGTTAATGCCGAAGCCGCAATGTTTACAATATTGTTTCCTATCAGTATTCCGCTTATAAGTTTGGAATAATTGTTAAGAATTTTAAGAGAAGCGGCAGCTCTTTTATTCCCCTCATCCGCCAGGCTTTTGAGTCTTATCTCGTTAGCACAGTTAAAAGCGGTTTCGGCGGAAGAAAAAAATGCCGATAATAATAACAGAAGTACAAGTATAAAGATTTTTAAAAATATGTCCACGATTTCCTCACCAAATTTCTATGGATAATATTATATTTAAAATACACCTCTTTAACAAGCGGATTTTATGTTTGAAAATACTCATTTCATGACCGGATTGACAATTTATTATATAGTTTTAAAATATTATTAGGGGAATGTGATATGTTAGAAACAGTACGTAAAATCATCAAACAATCCAACAAAATAGTGTTTATGACCGGTCTCGGTTCCGTCGTTGAATGCGGTGGCAGGGATCTTTGGTCCTCCGATATCTTTTATGATATCGAGAGGAAATATAAAATGTGTCCCGAACAGCTTTTATCCGCAGGTGAATACTCATCGAGAAAGGAAAGATTTTATAACTTTTACAAAAAGGAAGTAATATCCTATCTTCCCAAACCCGATGAAACCTATGAAATCATAAAAGCCCTCGAAGACAAAAACAGACTCGAAGCTGTGATTTCGTTTAATATCTTCGGCCTGGAGAAACTCGCAGGCATTAAAAACGTGGTCGAAGTTGCGGGAAGTGTTTACGACAACTACTGTCCCGGATGCAATAAGACCTTCGACGTGGATTATCTTTTAAAGAGCCGTTCGATTCCCGTATGCGACGAATGTAAAAAAGCTTTAAGGCCGAATATAAGGCTTTTGGGCGAACGCGTCGACAACGATTTATATACCAAATCCGCCATCCACTGTTCGGCAGCCGATACAATCATTATCCTCGGAATGGATCTTGAAAGTACCAAGGTTCAGTATGTAACCGGGCACTACAAGGGTAAAAACTTAATTCTTTTCGCCAAGGAAGAACGTTTCGGAGATAAATATGCCGATTACGTAATATACGGAAATATAAGAGATAACATAAAAGAAGCCGTCAGATGACGACTTCTTTTTTCAGCCACACGTTAAAGAACAGTATGCCCGTTCTTAAATAACCTGTCTTAAAATATATTTGTCTTCAAATGTGTCGATGGGAATCGGGCGGTCATATAAGAATCCCTGCATTGCATCGCAGCCGAACTCGTATACAATCTTCTCTTCATCCTTAGTCTCAACACCCTCACAGACAATATCCATTTCGATTTCATTTAAGATACGGATAAGGCCTTTGATGATATCCATTCCCTTTTTGTTGTTAAGGGAGTTTTTGATGAATCCCTTGTCAAGTTTTATGATATCTACGGGAAGTATTCCTATAAGGTTTAACGACGAATATCCTGCGCCGAAATCATCCACGGAAATCTTAAATCCGTGACTTCGAAGCTGCTCAATTTTGTCTATAATAAGTTCGGATTCTTCAAAGAACACAGATTCGGTAACTTCGAATTCGACATAATCGGGAGAAAAATCATACTTTTCAAATTCTCTCATGATATCTTCAACGAGCGAATCGTGATAGAAATGAAGCTTCGAAAGGTTGACCGAAATCGGAACCACATTTCTTCCCTCGGCGAGCCACTCATCGATTTTCTTGAAGATATATTTCATTACATACCAGTCAAGATCGATGACCTTGCCCGAATTTTCAAGCACGGGTATAAAAATCTCGGGAGGAATCAGTTCTCCGTCATCATCGATAAGTCTGGTAAGCGCCTCCGCGCCCCTGATGCCGCCTTTCTTCACACTGATTTTAGGCTGCATGTAAACAAGAATCTCATCATTTTCCAAAGCTTTTTCGAATATAGGAATCAGTCTTGATTCGGCTTCCTTTAAAACCTGAAGTTTCTGTGAATACAGACAGTAAGGAACGGAATAATTGCCCTTTACACTTCTTCTTGCAATATTGGCTTTGTCGATAATGGAAGTAATCGGTTCGTTGTTGTCTTCGACGAGACAAACACCGATATTAAGATGCACACTCGTTTTGGAATACTCTTTTTTGTGTGCCTTGCAGAACTCTTCTTCGAATGTTTTTAACTTTTCTTTTTCCTCTTCCCAGTCACATTTGGTGTACTCGAAAAGACCGATAATATGGTCCGAATACGGTCTGCAGGCTATCACGCACTCTTCTATGCCGGACACGGCTTCGGCCAAAGCTTTGATAAGCTTGTCGCCCGCGCTGTAACTGTAGACTCTGTTAATGTACTTAAACTTGGAAAAATCGGCAGAAATTAACACAAACAAAACATCCTTATCCGCCTCATTAAGACGTTTGGATGCAACATTAATGAATTCATCAAATAAATATAATCCCGTCAATTTGTCCTTATTCTTCATAAATTCGCTTCACCTCATAAAAGATTTATAGTGAACATTACGAATAATAATTACAAACATCCGTATAAATTCCCCTACGGAAATATTATATATTGTGCATTATATGTTGTCTATGCACCGATATGTAGAAATGACGGGGTATTTTTGTGCAATTTGTCCTTTATTTATCCTGCTCTTGTAATCAGAGAATCCATCATATTTTTTTGCATCAAAAAAAGCCCGAATTTAAGGGCTTTTCAAGCATATGTTGAGCTGAAACATTTGTAACTTTCATCAATTACATAGCACTTAAGTTTTGCTTTTATTTCTCCGGATTCAGCATCAATTATGACCATCTTTTCAAAATCCTCATAAAAGGTTGAAAAGCCTTCTCCTATGCCGTTGCCCGTAAGTTTCGCAAAACTCTCCTTCGCGCTCCAGATTTGCGTGAATCTTTCGATTCTGCCATCTTCACTCCGGTCAATATATTCGTTGTCCGTATCGGTAAAAAATCTCTTTGGAACATTTGCTTTTAGGGGTTTTATTTCCTGAATGTCTATGCCGACTTCTTCATCCGACAAAGCCAGCACGACATAATCTTTTGAATGTGAAATATTAAAGAAAAGATTGTCCCTGTTTTCTATTCTTCCTTTCCCGTTTTCGTCGATATAAATTTCGATATCTGACATTTTATCTTTAACGAATTCATCAGTGCCGGTTACGAAATTTATTTCTTTAAAAGAATCGTCCGTATATCTGTCGGCGAAGCTTAAAAGAAGAAGTCTTCCGATGAGGGAACGCAGTCTGTCTTTTTCATATTTGTATCTGCATACATATTCTTTTTCTTTTAATGACAAAAGGGACATCTTATCAAGTAAGATGTCCGCATTATTTTCATCAAGTTTGTATGCAAAAACTTTAATCATATCAGTGCTTTAATTCCTCTGCGTAGAAACTCTTAAATTCCGTAAAGCCCTGTTTTTCAAGTGTTTCTCTCTGGAACTTTTTGTTCTTGTTCATCTTGGCGATAAGAACAACCTTGCCCTCGTTACGAAGAGCTGCCGCTTCTTTTATGATCTCGCCCATTCTCTCGCCCTTAATGTTCTTTTCGACAAGGAATGCAGTCTTTTCGCTCTCACCCGGGATTTTAAATCCTTTGTCAAGCATAATCGTGATGATTCGCTCAAATCCGATTGAAAATCCGCATGCGGGAGTATCGTTGCCGGTGAATTTGCCGATCATCTTGTCATATCTTCCGCCGCCCGCAACAGCACAGTTAAGTTCGGACATTTCAATCTCAAAAATGGTGCCTGTATAATATCCCATACCTCTTACAAGCGTAGGGTCAAAAGCAAGCGTAAAATCTGCGGTCTTTGCAGCATTGACGGATGCAAAGATTTCTTTTAAATTCTCGGTAACGCTTTCATCAAGGATATCGCCCAGTTTGTTTTTAAGAAAATCTATGTTTGCAACGCTTGAAGCATCGCCGGTTTTTCCCATCTCATCAAAGAGTGCCATGTATTTTTCGACTGTTTCAGCCGCAAAGCCGTTTGCAATCAGATCTTCTTTTACGCCGTCAAATCCGATTTTATCCATCTTGTCGAGGATAACGAATACAAGGTCGATATTTTCTTCGTCAAAGCCCGCATACGCTGCCATGGCTTTAAGAATTCTTCTTTCGTTTATCTTAACTTTGAAATTCGAAAATCCGAGTTTGGATAAAAGAGTCGTTGTGGCGAGTACAAGCTCGATTTCGGCCAAGTTACTCTCTTCGCCGAGTATATCGATATCGCACTGCATGAACTGACGGAATCTTCCCTTCTGAGGTCTGTCGGCTCTCCATACACTGCCCATCTGAAGTGCCTTGAAAGGTGCGGGAAGAGTTGCCTGGTTGTTTGAATAAAATCTGGATAAAGGAAGTGTTAAATCATAACGAAGTCCGGAATCGGTTAAATCAGCCTCACTCTGCGCTTCTGCAAGATTAAGTTTCTCGCCTCTTTTCATAATCTTGAAAATGAGTTTCTCGTTTTCGCCGCCCTGATTTGAACAAAGGTTTTCGATATGTTCAACCGCGGGAGTTTCGATATGTGAAAAACCGAAGGATTCATATGTTTTTTCAATCACGGATATACAGTAATCCCTGATTCGCATTTCCTCTGGTAAAATATCTTTCATGCCTGTAACGGGCTTTTTGGTCAAACTCATGTAATCTTCCTCGTCTCTTAATAATTTACTGAAAGCGGATTGTATTTCCGCTCATGTTCTATGGTTGTAAAATCGTTATGTCCGGGGTAAACTTTCGTTTCTTCGGGAAGAAGCAAAAGTTTTTGTACCGATCTTTGCATATCGCCCGCGGAACCGTTTTCAAAATCCGTTCTTCCGTAAGTCTCATAGAAAAGTGTGTCTCCGGAGAAAAGGATATTGTCTTCTTCAAAATAAAAGCATACTCCGCCGGGTGTATGTCCAGGTGTTGCTATTACTTTGCACGTCATGCCTCCCACGGTTATTTCGTCACCGTCTTCAAGTTCATAATCAAGTTTTAAACTTATCTGCTTGTTAATCTTTACCGACTGATTAATAGACGGATCGAGGAACCCTTCAACATCGTCCTTACCGCCGTAAATAGGTGCATCGCAGAGTTTCTTAATACCCGGCACTCCGAGTATGTGATCGAAATGCGCATGTGTCAGGAATATGGCTTTTATGGTCAGTCCTTTTTCTCTTAATTTCGTCACAAGCATTTCACCGTCTCTTGCGGGATCTATGATAATGCAGTCGTATTCGCCTTCCTTATGTAGAAAGTAAGTATTGTTTTCAAGCATGCCAAGGGTGAGGCATCCAACTTTAATCTGGGACATTTTAATTTTCCTTTATTTTGTTCTCTCGACTTCTATTACGCTGTCGATGCCCGAAAGCTTCGCGCATATTTTGTCGAGTTCTTCCTTGCTTCTTATCCTAAAAGAAAGTCGCATGGTTGCAACACCCTTCTTGGAAACATTGGTATGAAGCATATTGATCATCGTATCGTTTTCCGTGAATATCTTGGTGACATCGTAAAGTAGTCCGGTACGTTCGTTTGCAAATATCGTGATTTCGGCAAGATAATTGTCAAGTTCGCCTTCGATTGCTTCGGCTAACCAGTCAGCTTCAATGATTCTTTGCTTGTCATCTTCTGAAAGTACATTGGGGCTCATGTTGACACAGTCTCTTCTGTGAATGGTAACACCCCTGCCTCTTGTAATGAATCCTATGATATCGTCACCCGGAATAGGATTACAGCATTTGCCGAAACGAACTTCGACATCATTGGTTCCGTTAACCGTGATACCGTTTTTCTGATTGGCCTTAAACTTGTACTGATTGTTTCTTATGGACTCAAGAACCTGCTCGTTGGTATAAACCTTCGGATGGTCCTTATCATACATCGCAACTATTCTGTTGATGGCCTGGCCTTCTTTAATGCCGCCGTGTCCGATGGCTGCAAGAAGCGCATCCCAGTCCTTAAAAGAATAATTATCCAGAAGTCTCTTTTTATAATCGTCCGTTAAAATCAGGGTTAAATCAATATTGTTCTGCTTACAGTATTCCTGAATCTTTTCACGGCCTTTTACGATGTTTTCATCTTTCTGTTGTCTCTTGAACCACTGGTTGATTTTATTCTTGGCCTGGGTGGAACGAACCTTTTTAAGCCAGTCACGTGAAGGACCGTTTG
>Ga0247609_10007116_pt1 | contig 10691 bp, 11 predicted proteins | sample 172DNAGHGlowgp2_FD_193487 | JGI IMG/M metagenome (GOLD analysis project Ga0247609, IMG submission 193487) | Sheep rumen microbial communities from Palmerston North, Manawatu-Wanganui, New Zealand - 1728 DNA GHGlow gp2 | ecosystem: Host-associated > Mammals > Digestive system > Stomach > Rumen ...
CAAATCGGAATATGCATCATAGGTTATTTTGTCTTTACAAAAAGGCCAGTCATATTTTTTATATGCATGGCATCCAAACGGAATCTTGTTTGTACCTTGAAACAATTCTGTAGGAAACACCTCCATTGAAAATTCGCTTGCGAGTTCCTTTGTTGGTATATTCAGTAAGTTATTGTAATTCATAGCAAAATAGCCATCGTCTGTACCGAAATGCGGTGGTATCGGACCGTTTGTGTTTATATAATTTATCATCGCATCAATTCTCCTTAATGAGAATCCACCGTTTCCAACAAATTTTCCATTTTCCTGGAACCCATGAACAAAAAATGGTGCTCCAATGTAATCATACCCAAGACTACACCAATAATCCAATTCATCTCTGAACGCCCAACAATCCATTTGGTATATCAACATATATTCATAACCAATGTCTTTGAAATGTTGATAAAAGAAAAGTGAGTTACACAATTTGCAATAAGACATTCTGTCAGAAAACCAGAAATCATCAATTTGCCACGTTGATGTATTTTCTGTATAAAAGAAGTCAAATACATTTTCATTAAATGAATTTGGGTACATGAAACAAATATCATGTGAGCCCAAAACATCTGTTAGTTGTTTCAACGACATTTTGTCATCTTTGTTAAGATGTTCCTTGTGTATCGGAACCACTATAATACATTTTTTATCCATAAAATTTCTATTTTTCAACCATAGGTAATATACCTATATTTTTAAACTTTGTAAATAAAAAAACAGCAACCAAACGCTCAGCAAGATAAGAGCAAATTCTTGCTTGTTCGTCAAAATTGTAATCATCTTGTTTGTGCATTTTCATGTAATCCATTATATGCTTGTTTTTGTATTCCAAAAAACTTTCATCACTTGTCCTGTCTATACCGACACGGTTGCAATATTCAAACAAAACTGGAAACACAAAATCACACAATGAAATAAAATCGTTCTTGCGTAATATCATTATATTGCTGTCAAACATAACGCCATCATTAACAACCTTGTCTATTTTATCATTTAGTTCTGGGTGCATTTCTTTCAATATACCAAAAGCCAAGTCAAAATCGTTTACATTATGGCACGCGGAATACTGATTCCTTAAATTTCCAACATTTATCGGGTGTTTGTCCAAAACATCGTATTTTTTGAAAATTTCACTCATTTCTGGAACGTTGTTTACATCATCGCCAAACGACAAAAATCTATGATAATGAGCCAATCCGACATAATCATTTAATTCAACCTGTTTTTGCTTATATAATTCATAAATCTTCTGCCATTCACTAAACCCTATGTTTGACAATTCACAATCAAGTTTTATTACGTCAAGTTTGTCGCTTGATACGTTGTCTTCTTTATTACATACAATTTTATACACTGGATTCGTCCTGTCGGTTTCAAAATTTTTGTGGGAAAAAACAAAAATATCAATATTGTTAGTTAATTGAACTCGTAACGTGACTTTCTTAAAGTCTATTTTATTTTGTTCTGTAAACACCCTGTTCATATATTGGGCAAAATTTTCATTAATTTTTTTGAAGTTATTATCTGGATTATCCAGCCCAATCTCAAGATATGATGTATAATTGTTTTTCTCTATTAAATAATTTATAATATCAGTTCTATTCATAACTGTTGGTGATTTCTGTTATTTTGTGGTTTCCAATTCAGCCTTTATTTCAGTCACAACACTAGTATCACCTTTAAATCCGATAAACTCCTCATTACCGTCAAACGGAATAAGACTACTGGATGTAAACCTTATTGTTGGGTCATACAGAACGTGCTTGCTTTCTTCTTTGTCATAGTACCACACAATATGCGGAACTATTGTAAACCCATTAGAAACGCCTCTATCTTTGAAATATATAAGAACCTTGTCAAACGGGTTGAATTTATAGTCTTTGTATTTTTCAAATAATAGCGTTAGTTTAATATATTTTTCTTTTTCTTCTTTTGTTATGTTATCTACCACGTATCTTTATTTATTGTGATTATTTCCAATATTCGTATATACCCTTAGTTACCTCGTAGTTATCCCATTTCATTCTTTCGTGCATTGGTTGTTGTTTGGCCCATTCCCACATTTCTGTTAATCCATCTTTAAGTGTTGTTGTTTGGTTATAACCTAATAAATCAATTGATTTTTGATATGTTGGCACTGCGTGTTTAACTTCGTGTCTCGGCTCAAGATGAACAACATTTGAATAATCAATTATGTCACACAATGTGCTACATGCAACGTTTATTGAATATGGCTCAATCCCACCAACATTTATTATTTCTTTTGACGCAACAACGCTTGTTGCGGCATTCCAAAACGGTTTAATGTTGTCGTCGATATAAGAAAACGCCCTTGTTTGTTCGCCGTCTCCATAAATTGTCATTGGCAAATTATTTAACGCTTGGTACATCCAAATTCCAAGTACATTTCTGTATTTATCCCAAATATTTTGCTTTACACCATAAACATTATGTGGGCGAATAATACACCAATCAAGACCATGTTGTTCTCCAGCTATTTTAATGTTCATCTCACAAGCATACTTTGACACAGCATACGGGTCAATTGGTTCTGGCGTGTCGTTCTCATCGAACCTTGTTCCATTTTTGAATCCGTGACCATATACACTCATTGAAGATGTGTAAACAAGCCTTTTTACATCATGCATAATACATTCATTAATAATGTTGTCAGTTGAAAGCATGTTGTTCCTATCATTGAACATTCTCATGAATGGGGACAATCCTTCAGCCGCATATGCCGCAAAATGAAACACATATTCAAATTCATGTTTATCAAATATATCTTTAATTGAATCAGAACCCAATTCTCTTTTATAAAATACAACTCTGCTATCAACATTTTCTAGATAACCACCAAATAAGTTATCTATACCAACAACCTCATATTCTGGGTGATTTTCCAAAATCCAATCAGCCATTCTTGAACCGATAAGTCCTGCGTTTCCTGTGATGAGTATACTTTTTCTCATATATGTAAATCTTAATTTATATAATTCGTTATTAATACTCGATGACTTTGTCAACATTTTCCAAATCAAAAGCCCTTGTGTTTCCATTATCATAAAGAACAAAAGGGACTAGTTTTTCTTTAAAGTCATCTGTAGATATCATCATTAAAATATCATCAACAATATAAGTTTTTTCGTTGTCCTTGAATTTTATCTTACTTCCAAGACGAAACCCGCAATTTTTATATTCTTCACTTTTTAAAGCTTTTTCTCTTTCAATGTCAAATGTTTTTCCGTTTACGCTTACCATAATCTTTTTAATAAAAAATATATGAAATTTATTATTGTGTCAAGTGTTTATCTGCCAATACTGTCATAAACCAAGCCACAGCCAATAGCTTTATCTTTATCATAGACATTTCTACCATCAATAAGCACATTCCCGTTCATATAGCGCTTTATATCGCTCAAAGGAATATTTTTGAACTCATCCCATTCCGTTACCAACAAGGTGGCATCTGCGCCAAGAATACACTGATATACCCCTTCGCAATATTGTACCTTGTCACCAAGTATTTCCTTGCATCTTTTCATTGCTATTGGGTCATAAACTTTTACATTGCATCCTTCTTGCAAAAGCATATCAATAAGCACAAGTGATGTTGCCTCACGCATATCATCCGTGTTTGGTTTAAATGCAAGACCAAGGATTGCAATTGTCTTTTTGTTCAAGTTTCCATTGAAATGATTCCATAGTTTCCTGAACATCAATCTCTTCTGGAAATAATTAACTTCTTCAACCGAATTCAATATATACATTTGTTCACCATGTTCCTCTCCAATCTTAATCAACGCCTTAACATCCTTCGGAAAACATGAACCACCATATCCACAACCTGGTTTCAGGAACTTGTCGCCTATTCTACTATCCATACCAACACCTTTACTGACATCTTCTATATTGGCACCAACTTTTTCACATAGGTTTGCAATTTCGTTGATAAACGATATTCTTGTTGCCAACATCGCGTTTGATGTGTATTTAATCATCTCTGACGATTTTATATCGGTTGAAAGTATTTGTAATTTTGTGTTTTTAAAGCTCCATGGACGATACAATTCCCTCAACTCAAGTTGAGTGTGTACATCTTCAGTGCCAATTACAATCCTGTCTGCATATAAACAATCATCAATAGCAGAACCTTCCTTTAGGAATTCTGGATTTGAAGCTATATGGAATTGTATATGCCTTCCAAGCGAAGCCAATTCATTTGTTATACATTGTTTAACCAAATGACATGTTCCTACTGGAACTGTGGATTTCACAACAACAATACAATTGTCTTTTATATGTTTCGCCAATTCCTTTGCTGCCGCTAACACATATTTCAAATCAGCAGAGCCATCTTCATCCTGCGGCGTGCCAACGGCAATAAATACAATATCAGAATCCTCTATGTCTTCATAGTTTGAAGAAAAGGAGAGATTGTTTTTTGATATTGCATTACTAATCATTACATCTAAATTCGGTTCATAAATTGGTATAATACCACAATTTAAGTTTTCTATCTTCTTTTTGTCTATGTCTATACATGTGACTTTATTGCCATGATAAGCAATACAGGTGCCGTTTACAAGGCCAACATAACCCGTGCCTATAATTGATATATCCATTTGTATATAGTTTATATTATTTATTAAAACCATGCTGTGTGATATAATTGTAATCACACATTGTGCTCGTGATAATTCACTTCCTTTAATAATTCATCATGCTCGATATTAAACTCATCAGCATCACCAAACCAGGATATATATTGTTTCCAATCACCCCAATATGGATTAAAAAAATCATAACTCAGCATAACCATGTTGTGTGATGTCAAATTGTCTGGATAATCACCGAATAATGTAGGAAACATCTCGGCATAATATCTGTTGTCTATTTCTGGAAAATCAAATTTACCATCCTCAACAAGTCTCCTAAGGGCACTACCGTTAAACCAATAAAAAGTGCCCATATAAGTTGATTTGTTATCCCATGGCTGTATGTTTGAGTTATAATGATACCTTAAACAAGGGCCATAAAACGTAACAAAATTAGAATGCATCGGCGGATATCTTTTATAAAAATTATCTTCAATATTACAAAAATAATTGAGGCTGTAAAAATACAAAGCATGAACCCAGTTTAATATCTCTTTTATGTTTGGGGAATCCGAATTTGCATTTGTTATACCCTTTCCGTGTGCAAAAAAAACAGAGCCATCGATATTGTGTATATTATCTATAATCTCATTTTTGAATGTTTGGACCTCTCCTAATGCTGTATTCGATATAGTTGTAAATTGAATATTATTGCAGTGCAATGCTGTACACATTTCCACTTGCGCTTGGTGTATAAGTTCAATATTGGTAACATCATCAACACAGATTGATATTTTGGCAACGTCAAAAACATTGCTATATTTATCCAACAAAAACTTGTGTGCTTTGTAAATTAAAGAATCAAAACATCCGTCAAAAACATATAAATGAAATATAAGTGTGGTTTTTATTGTATGCTGTGTCATGGTTTTTTTGCCAATTAATTTCAAATTTTGTTTTTTAAAATTATCGATATACATCAACATCTCAAAATGTTCCTTTGTGTAATTATCGAAATCACCAAAATTCTCTATTATTTTATCCCAACTGTTGGCATACGGATTAAAATCAAAAGTGAAATCAATTGTTTTTCTGCCTCTTGACATTAAATTACAAAACAAAACACCATTCTCTCCTGGGAATTTTTCAGCAACAGAACGGTCTGTCATAATTGGTTTTTCTAATAAACCTGTTTTTAAATCATGCATGTATTTGTTTATGTTTATCCAATAAAACGTTCCAGAATACATGCATTTGTTTCGTGGCAAAAAAAACGTGTCGGCATAGCCTGTTGTTGTTTCGCACCCGACAGTCAAACAAGGCCCGTAAAACCTTAAGTCAAGTTTGTGTGAAGATTGGTAATCAATATAAAAAAAATTAGACATTTCTTGTAAATCTACTTCATTTAAAGAATAAAAATACAAACAATGAATCCAATTTAACACGTTTGGTATGTTATCAACGTTTAATACATTAAAAACACCTTTGTTATGTGCAAAAAAAACAGAGCCGTCCAGGTTGTTTTCATTATCAAGTATACCAAGTTTAAATGTCTCGCATTCGCACAAATCAGTCTTTTTGATTATTTTGAAAATTATTTCATTGTTTTTAACGTGACTCACAAGTTCGTTTTGTGTTTCATGCATTAAATCAAAATTACCGATATCATCCAACGCTATATAAAATATTATCTTATCAAAAACATGAAAATATTTCTCCATCAGGAAAAAATGAGCTTTATTTGCCATATTGTTCTGAAAACCTTCAAATGTGTAAAAATGATATATCAGACTCTTAAACATTGCAAGGCTCCTTTATCCATCTTGATGGTATATAATTCAATTCCCATCTTCCATTATTAAATCTAGGTGTGTGGAATATATTAACAGCTCCATCCTTTTCAAATAACTTGCATCCCCACCATGAATATGTACTACAACTGCATATATGGTCTCTGCATGTAGCCATCAAATATAAATTGTCAAGCGCATTTGTTATTATTGTATGGTCTTCATTCCAAACATTTTCCTGATATCTAAAATTTGTTTCGTTTTTAAATACAGATTTACACCACTCTATATCGTCCGAAAAAACCAAAACATTTCTTCCGTCGAAATACTTATGGTACATATCCAAATACCATTTCTCATCTGGTATAATAAAACCGCTTGTTGTCATGTAATCTCCACGCCTTATTGAAATACCGACAGAATCATTTATACCATCGTACTTCTTTATGATTTCTTTTTCAACTTTTTCCTGTATTTTACTTATATAATCAAGCATAAACAAATCTTTAGGGTGAAAATCTTCCGACTCAAAACAACCACCAAGTCTTACATTTTGATTGTATATCAATGGAAAAAAGGTTGGCCACATGTATATGTGTTCCCTTAGGGTTATAAAATTATCAAAACTTCCATTGAATATTGGGAAAAAATGTAAATCCGAATATGTTTTGTAATTTTCAAACCACCATTCTGACGTTGGGTAAACATATATGTTGTCTGCATTTGCATTTTTAGCATATTCATACCCCTGCGCCAATTGGAACAATACATTTCCAAGCCTTCCTCCTATTTCTATTACAACGTCCAATTTTACTTTAATTTATTTCTCTTATCAAATCTTCCCATAATCGTATTATAATCATCATATGTATGAAAACCTTCAAACCATTTAGTATCAGAATTATCAACACAATAATATCCAGACAAAGCAAAATATAACTCAGTTGGAAATGACGAAGCTAAAATTGAATTTTGGTAAGCATCGCCTATTTCACTTGAATCTTGGTTTTTTCTTCTTTCAAGTCTTTTGCAGTATATTTCCTTGTCAATATATTTTAAGTGGAAAACATGAAACATCATAGTGTTTGCAAGCGAAACTATATGTTTGCCTTGTGTTGGTTCTAAAAAAGTTAGCTGGTTTCCCAATTGAAATTGTATATTATCAAAATCATTGACTGCAAATAAAATAGGCTTTGCCCAACCAAGCCCACACCATGACAACCTTGATTTGTCATTCATGTGTGGCAATAATGTGTTGTCATACGCATCTTTGTTAATGGTTAAATTCAACATTTTCCCATCAAAACAATTGTAATGCTCATATTCATATAATGATTTTAATGTTTTTTTTGCACTTATTCCGCTGTTACAAAAAATCACTTCGTCAAAATCTGTCCATGACATCCATACCAGCTCCTCGTCTGGCGTGTTTATTTTTGCTATCCGCTTACATTCTGCATATGATTCATTTAACTTTTCAAGCTTTTTGAATTCACTAAATTCGCCATCAGTGTCCCAGTTTCGTACTTCAACAAAATCATATTTTTGCAACAGCTCAACAGTGTTATCTGTTGACTGGTTATCATATACAACAAATTTATCATATCCAATGCGTTCAACATATGGCATAACATACTTAATCATTTCAGACTCATTATGAGTTGTTGTAAAACCTATCAATTTCATTTTACACTTCTTTGTTGTTTTTATATTGTTTAAACCATTTTTCCTCAAAACTCTCATGTGTCTCAGTTAAAACCATATCCATGTAAAGTGGATTTTTAAATGTGTTTATATAATAAATAAACGAGAGTCTTTCGCTTAGAAACGCCTGTATCCTTGATTGGTATGTTGTTCTTGCTGAAAGCCCTCCGTGGTTTTCTATATATTTGTCCATGTGGTTTACAACGTGGTTATATACATCAAGGTCAGTCTTGAATCCCATAATCTTATCATATTCAGCCAATACACCAAAAACAAATGCACACATCTCTAAAAAATTTACACGTTTCATAACAAACAAATTACATGGTATGAAGAAATCATGGTCAAGCGCATCCATTGCTTTGTCATAATATGAATTATAATTTTGTTTTATAATATCCATCACCAAATCCAAATCATCAATATTGTGTATTTGTGTGTAATGAATTCGTTCCGTTGGAAAACCAAGGTCGAATTTAGGTAATATAGCATCATGTTCCTTGAATATTTCATCCATGTCTGGGACATCATCGAAGAATTCAAAAAATCTTCTGTAATGGTTTGTTCCGACATAATCTTTAAGAGGATATTTGTCGCAAAGCCATTTCATTCTTGATGCTTCTGAATACGAATGATTCATTTGCATTATTGGATGTGAATCAATTGGACAAATAATCTTATCCAATTTTGATTCTGTCTCGAAATCTGTCATTGATACGAGCTTGTAACACGGATTTGTTGGGCATATTTTTATGTCTCCTTCCGTGAATATGAATAAATCTAAATTTTTGTTCTTTTTCATCAAAAATAATATAGCACAAAGCAAGGTGTTTGTCAACACAAGATTGACTATTTAGAAGATTATTCATATATTACAATAAAATGTTATAACATGAGAAATTTGATTTCAGCTATTATTATTGATAAGGATTATTTAAAACACGATTATGCCAGAGTTAAAACCGAACCTCCATATAAGCCATGTGAGGAATATTTTGGCATAAAGATATTTGAAGATGATTCAAACATTTTGAATGAGTTATCTGATTTCAGAGGTGTCGATGCCATTATAACAATTGGTGGTGATTTTACAAACTATATGAATATGATGATGTTGCCGTTTGAATATAGGAAAAGATGGGTTCACATGGCAGATTTCAATGCAGATTCAATAGCTAATGCTATCATAGCTACATTTAAAGTTAATGTGTACCGTGATTGTCCTGAAGTGTTTTCGGTGTTCACATGTACCTATAGAACTGGAAAAGAAAAACTTGACAGACTTTATTTCTCACTTTTAGCACAAACATACAGAGAATGGAATTGGTTCATTATTGATGACAGTGATGACAATGGCGAAACAGTTGAAATATTAAAATCATACAATGACCCAAGAATTGTTATCATACAAAATGTAACAAACCACGGAAGCATTGGTTTTAACAAACATACAATAGCAATGATGTGCGATGGCGATTATCTTGTTGAGGTTGACCATGACGATGAACTGTCTCCCGATTGTTTTGAAATACTTCTAAGAGCGTTCCATGAATATCCAGATACGGATTTTGCTTATTCACTTGCTGCTGAATTCAAAGGCCCAAACGGTGACTTGATTATATACGGTGAAGGCTGGGGTCATGGAGAAGGAACAACTAAAACTGGGGTGGTAAAAGGTGAAATAAGGACATTTTCATCTTCGCCAAACATAAATCCTTATACAATAAGAACGATATTCGCAATGCCTAATCATGTCAGATGCTGGAAAAAAGATTTTTATCATAAAATAGGTGGACATAATATGAACTTGGCTGTTTTAGATGATATGGAGATAATCATCAGGACATTCTTGTATGGTAAAATGACAAAAATCGACAAAGTTTTATACTACCAATACGAAGATGCTGGTGAGCGTGGTGTAAATCAAAACAACACGCAGTCAAACCGTTTTGGAGAAATACAAAGAACTGTATGGTTATTGAAAGATGTATATGATAGAAAAATACACGACAGAATACTTGAATTGGGTTTTGATGATGACCCTTGGAATGAAGAATACCAAACATCGCAATTGTGGAAAGAACATGTTCCGAATCAAAATGTAATGAATAATGAATTGAAATTTGACTAACAAATGGCAAGTACATTTGGTGTTTACATGATTGTTAAAAACGAAGAAAAATATATCAAAAGAGGTATATTGTCTTTCTTGAAATGTGCTGATGAAGTGATTGTTGTTGATACTGGGTCTTCTGATAACACAATGAAAGAAATTGAATCAATTGGTGATAACAGAGTCAAGTTATATACAATGGAATGGCCTTTTAATTTCAGTATAGCCAGAAACAAGGCCATGTCATATACTACAAGTCAATTTGTTCTTTCAATGGATGGTGATGAATATTTTAACGATTCGTTGATTGAGACTTTTAACAATTTAAAAAACAGTGATTTCTATGATTGTAACTATGTTAACCTTAATTTGGAAAACTTTTCATAAGGGGTTAGTTACGGAATTCGTCACGGCGAACGCATTGTTGTTTCAAAAGAGTTAAATCCA
>Ga0247609_10007118_pt1 | contig 10688 bp, 8 predicted proteins | sample 172DNAGHGlowgp2_FD_193487 | JGI IMG/M metagenome (GOLD analysis project Ga0247609, IMG submission 193487) | Sheep rumen microbial communities from Palmerston North, Manawatu-Wanganui, New Zealand - 1728 DNA GHGlow gp2 | ecosystem: Host-associated > Mammals > Digestive system > Stomach > Rumen ...
CGAGAGCCGTTCCTCAGATACATTGGAGTGACAGGACGGATAACGATACCCTCGCAGATGTTGTCCTCGATAGCTGGCAGGCCTAACCATTCAGCAATCTTGCTCTGGAAAGCGTTGGGCTGCTTCAGGCACTCAGTCAAAGTCCCTCTGAAGAGAGTCTTGGCATAAAAGAAACTATAGGTCCCGAAGAGCTCGTTGACTTCATCAACAGGGAGGAATCTTCCACCCTCCTCAGTGAAGAGGTAGATGTCGAAGCCATAAAACTCATGGTCAGGAGTGTAGCAGACCCCCTTCTGAATCAGCGCAACCTTGTGAGCGACCTTCACGCCATCGTGAGGATATAAGCCGCCAAACATCTCGCCAAACACAGAGATGTGGGTCACCTCCGGATACTTTGCCTTTATGTCTGCGAAGAGTTTCTGCACCCTGTCCTTGTATCTGTCGAGCAGTTCTGGGTAGTCATAGAACTGCTCACCATCGGCCAGCATCGAAGTCCTCTTGGCAAACCTCACCTCCTCACCATCGCAGAGAAAGCTGGTGTTGGCACCATGTACCTTCTCCTGCACCACATATTCCAAATCCTGTGGCATCTCTGCCACCACGTGCTCCATGAACTCACGGCTAAAGGAGTTTTCGATAGAGCTGTACTTCTTGAATTCTAACATTTTCTTTTTCTTCTTTTGTGCGCATCGCTGCGCGGTTAATACTTTTTTTGATGTTTAGGTTGTGCCCAGCTGCTAAGGCCGCGGAGAAGTACGGGAAATGGACACACAGATAACGAAAAACCGTTGGAAAGTTTGGTAAGCTCTTTCCAACGGTCTCGTTATCTTCTATACTCTGATGGTCGGCTGCATCTATGCCGTCCGGTCAGACTCTCTATCTGATGATGTTCGTTGGAAAGTATTCGTGTACCAGTCACGTGCTGCAATACTCATCGAGTTTGTCGTATGAACATAGCAGAAGCTTCCAAAGCTCTCTTTGCTCTGGAGTGGTAACAGTGTTGATATGTTGAGCTTTGCTCCACGTTTTCTCGCCACGACAAAGTTGATGCGAGCATCACTTTGTTCGCATGGCTTGACGAAAACGTTCATTCTTTGTTGCAGCATTGCTCTTTGTTTACATAAATTTTAAAAACAGCGGCAAAATTATACATATTTTCACAAACCGCCAAACTTTTTCGTATCTTTTTTGCATTTTCAGTCAATTTTACCCAAGAAAGAATTGGATATTTCGCATAATCTTAGTAATTTTGCACCCGAAAGCATCAAGAGCAGTCATCTTCGGATGGACTCGCCAACCGAGCGAGCAGCGAGAGCAGAGCCAAACATGTTTGAGCTTTGCCGAGTCGCGAGAGAGGAAGAGCGTTAGCTCAACCGAGCAAAACGTAGCCACGGTGGTCAGTACGATGCGGAAGCAATAGTATTCACTTCAAAACAAAACGTTATGCAACAGCACATTTATTACATTCGCTATGCCCTGCAGCTCGCAGACATGCAAATTCCAGAGTTAGTCAACACGTTCAATCAGCAGGTTCAAAGCCGTGCTTGGTCGTCCATGCGAGCCTATCACGATAAAGTACTATTGGATGAGTTCCTGCGTCGAGGCATTGATACCTCTGCCGTCTATGATGGTAAGGCCATCAGCTTCGCCCATCCCATCTGCTACGACCTGCCCAACAACAGCTTAGTCACGGTAGCCTGATTTCAAGAAACTCCACACCCGCCTCTGCTCTTGGCAAAACGTGTGCCCAGCTGCTGTATTCTTCGGCAGACTAGGCACACGTCATTCGAGGGAATCCAAAAGCGCTAAGTTACTCAGGCTCTACATCTTCAAGGGAATCAATCAGTTCCAGCAAACTTCTACCATCGATATGGTAGTTTTCTATTAGCTCTACAGCATCCTTGAAGGTTTCATACTCTTCAGAAAAGTGACTGTCACAGACAGCAACATGGTCACTTTCTGTTAGCAAATAGTATGACTTTCCCTTATACTTGAAACTAACATCATAGAACTGTACGGCAAAATCATAAAACAACACTTCTTCTGCATTGTTTTTATACCCCCCATAGCTTTCTCCAAAGCGTTCTTTGTTTGGTGGATACTTCTTGTTATAGCGGTATCCACACAGGTCTAATGCAATGTAATCAGGATCTTTCATCGTTATCAGTATTTAAAATTTCTAACTATGTCAAGCAGACTTTTCATTTCTGGTGTCAGGCTATGAACCTCGATAGGTTTACCATCTTTCCAAACGTGATAATGAGCACCGAGTCCCTTGTGGTCAATGGTATGAATCTCGAAGAGCTTCTTTCCGTCAAGACCATATTTAGCTATTGCTTTCACGTCATGCCCGTCTTTATAAAACGTTGCATAGATGCGATTGGGCGTATGGCTTTCCTCAGGCAGCTTCACTCCTTTCTTGGGATTTTTAAGCTCCAACACCTTAATGTTATCGCCAATACTGTAAATGGTCTTGTAATTTCGTCCAGCTTCAGTATTGGCCGTGCCCCTTTCAAAACTTCCTACTGCTCCCATTCCTCAGTGCTTTTAATCGGTTGTTTTCAAAATAAACACTCACTTCCGTATGCTCATTTGGCATAACACTTCCATATCTGACAATCAAGGTTGGATGTAGAGATTGATAGGCTTCGTAGTATCCTTTTTGCCAAAGATACTTAGATGCGGCGTATTTCATGATTCCTGTACAGTTAATAGCCACGACAGAGTCCTTGGGTAATCCAGAGAAGCTGTAGGCATAGCTATCAGGTAAAGACCACGTTACATTGGGTATCACACGAACTTCGTTTTGCTGTAAATAGGCACTAAAGGCCCGATTGATATATGCACAATAATAACGGGCTTCTGCTGTCATATTAGCATATTGCGACAAATCCGAGCCAATGACCGAATGACATCTCAGAAAGAACTCCAGATATTTCTCAGGATGTCTGAGCACCCTTAGAAAAAGACTGTCATCGATATAGAAATGCACCGTGCAACCATAGTCCTTATTGGCATACGCCTCATTGAAGGGTACAAGCCTTTCGGGATATATGTCATTTATAGGTTCCAGCACTGGCAGTGGTGTCTCACCCGCTGTAGGTAAGCTGCCGTAAATATCACTATGGAAAAGTTCTGCCAAATTCAGGCTGAAAGCCTTCTTCGCCTTGGCGGGACTTCCTTTCTTTTTGGGTCTAAGGGTAGCTTTTCTACTACCCTCAAAACCGGGAAAGCAAAGTTCTGTCATATCACTATTGCTTAATAGTAAATATTAAAGAAAATTAAGAAATCCCGATTTCAGAACCAATAATTTGCAAGTTTCGAGAATTATCTCTACCTTTGCAAGGTCAAGTGGGGTCTTCCTTTCTTCTGGGGGTAACTCGGAAGGCCAATCGGGAAGCCAACCTCTCAGTCCTACACTACTGCAATAGTGTGGGACTTTTCGTTACCTTTTTCGGTTATATCTCCTTAAACACTTTCATGTCCCTCTCTATTTTGATTATCAATGTATTTGCCTGCTCTCATCAGCCTTAAACTTATACATACCCGTCTCATGCGAAACGCGTCCCAGTACTATCCATTTGTTTAGGCCATAACGCTGTGCCCACTTAGTGTATTCACGCTGAATTATAAACGGATTCATCGGTACGGATGGGGCATTCTCCCAAAGAGAAAGCGGTATCAGCGTATTACCCGCAAAGTCGTTAGCCTCCCGCTCTTCGCGGCAACCGTTGTCATAATCTTCGATAGAAACCATGCTCTGCTTGCTTTCCCCCAAATGCCTATAAGTGTGGTAAACCTCATGGAGTACGGCAAAAGCCAGATTGTCTATGCGCTTGTGTCTGGTAGTTACGACTATGGCTGGCTGTCCATTCTCAATGAATGAGAATCCGTCAATGGACGCATGTTCCAACTTCTCTACCACGCAAAACTTAATTCCGTAGGCAGAAAGAACCGCAGTAACTTTGGCTATCGTGTTCACATTTTCGTGGAAAACTTTACGAAGTTCGCTGGCTACCCTCAACAGTTCATTCCTGTTGAAAACACCGTCAACCTCTCTGTTCCTTGCATCATGTTCTGCCAACACAATCCAGGTGGCAATCATACGCGAATCCAAGCCTTGTTTAGAGGATTTTCTAAAGAATCCACCAATATTGTTCGTTTTTTGAGAGAGAATTTGAGGCTCAGGCAACATGTAAACCTTTTGTAGCATTTCCACCTTTTCTATATTTGTGGTTGCTTTTATCCCTTGCCTACGGACTAAATCCTTAACACTGACTATTTCATCGTACTGAGCAAGTAAAGTGCCAGCTTCCCGTTCTTCTTCGTTCAACTTGGTTACATTTTTGTCTGCGACAGCCTGATTGGCTTGCATCTCTATCCAGTAAACTGCAGGAATGCCTAAAACAGACTGTATCTTCTCTGCCTGTTTAACTGTAATTGGACGACGACCTTTGATAATTTCGCTCAAATGGGATGCACTCATACCTACCACCTCAGCAAACTCCTTTTGGGTGATGCCGAGGCTCTTCAGTTCCTTCTTCAGGATTTCTCCCACAGAAGAGCACCTTCCTGTAGATATAAATGTCTCTTTATTCATATATTAAAGTTCCTTTTCTGGGAATTATGGCTGCAAAATTAAGAATATTATTCGTAACTTGCAAATTTTTAGCAGAATATTTTAGAATTAATCTTCTTTTCCTGCTTACTATTCTCCATACTGCGCAAACAAGTTCTCCAGTTCATCTGGCGTATTTATCACAGCCACCTTCTCCCGCAGTTCGCTATGAGCAGCGAAGTCGAGTCGGCTTAAGGCATCGCCTGTTGGTGTCTTGACCATTCGGATGAGCTGGGCACGGCCAATGGATAGGTTCTCTGTGGCGTATTGCGCCAGCGACTTGGCCTTGCTGACGTTGTCATCGCGTCCAGGGTCATGAGGTTCCAAGATGTCGAGAATATAGTCACCTCCGCTCTCCTTCCGGATAATCAGAAAGTCAGGGTAGAACTGCTTCTTCACACCTTTATATATATGATACAGAGCCAAGGCATCGCTGCCGCGTGAGGGATTGCGATACCAGCAGCGATAGTCCTCACGCTTGCGTTCCTCTTCTATCACCCGTTTCTCCCAACCATTCAACTTGATGCGGGCTGTGCCCGTCTGTTCGTTGACAAACAAGTGGTCGCTATACTCTTCGCCCTCTTCATCATTACGAAACATGATATTCTCGCCCAAGAAGAAAGGAACCTCCGAAACCTCTGCACTATCGCGGACGATGTTTCGGTATTGTGTCTTCAGCGCATCAGGAAGACGGGTAGTTCTTTGTCTATATCGATCGTTCAATTGATGGTAGGTCGTTTTGGCAAAAGCATGCAAACCGTTCATCTGTTCTTCATCGCAAACGAAAAGTATAACATCTGTCATGTAACTACCTTGGCGGTCAGGGTTGTCATATTTCCGACCGTAAGCGACAGCGACACCTTCATTTCCAAGTTGTCGTTCAGCTATACGCAACTGCCGCTCTATATCCACGTCAGTCTCAGAAAACATGTTCTTGACAGGCTCTGCCTTTATCTGCTCACCAAAGGCATCATAGACAGTAGCAAACATCTCGAAGTTTTCAATCTTCTCCTTCGCAGCCTGATACTTGCCTGACTGTTTCAGCCTGCTGATGTATTCATTGATTCGCTCCACAATAGTACAAATGACATTCTCTTTGGCATTGACATCCAAACCAGAGATAAGCAAGAAGCGACAGAGTGCAAAGAGAGAATTCAGATAGTTGCTCTGTTGATAGGGACGTACTTGATAGCTTGGTAGGGCCAGATTGTTGATGAAACTGACTATTCGAGGACGGTCTATCTCGTCATACTCAAAGTCTATCGTCTCAGGATTGATTATAGGAGTCTTTGGCTTACTTTGCGTCCGTTGGTGCTGGTCAGCAGGTTGGGATGTTTGAGTTCCAACGGGATTCTCACCACTAACAAATGGTTGGTCAAACAATGTTGGTCCATCATCAACAGGCTCCACTCTGCGGCCAGGTTTCTTTGCTGTCAGCACAGTGTAAGTTCCATGTTCTATCACGTCACCAATAACCTCTGTAGGCAGTTCGCCGCCTTCCTCGTTCTGCAACTCGTCAACCACCTTCTTGACCATCTTTTCATCGAAGTGAGGCAGAAACAGCTGAACATCGTTCAGCATGTCATCTACCATGATGCGCTGATGAATCGGTGTGCGCACCATTCATCCTAACAGCTGGGCAATGGCTGTGGCATCCACATAGCGGCGAAACGACATCATGGTTTCTGCCCTCGGGCAGTCCCATCCTGTAGAGAGTGTTTCTTTGAAGAACACCACCTTCACTTGTTTGTCATCTTGTATCTTTGAAGGTTCTACATACGGTATTTCCAAGTCATTGATAGTCACCGCGCCTTTCGTGTCGCCAAAGGCATGCACCACTTCTCCCTTTACGAACTTACTGCCTCGCCGCTCCTCTATCTTGGCCAGGCAGTCATCAAGTTTGGTTTCTGACAGCGCATTGCCAGAACCATTCAGCACCTGTACCACAAAGACCGGCTTTACCATCCAGTGATGCTGCTCCCTGCAAAACGTTTCCCAATGTAGGCACTTCTGCAGCCATTCGTCAGTAGCCGCCTGCAGTACGGCCATATCCTTCTGCTCATTGGCATCCTTGGGATAATAGATGATGACTCTGTCCTTCAGCAGTCCTGATGAGCGTACCTCATCTGGCGACACCCTCACAGGGCGATTGGTGGCAGCAGAATTCTTTACTAACTGATTGAACCGCTCTATCGTCGCCGACATGCCTATCACAACTGGCACTGGCGGCAAACCGTCTTTCTCGCTGCCAAGGATGAACTTCTGCATCGTACTGGTGGCACGTCCTGCCTCTTGGCCTCGCATACCTCGGTGAGCCTCATCGATGATGAAGTAAAGTTTGTCGGCTTTGTCGCTGATGGTATTGGCCAGCGTCTCCCATATCGTGTACTGGCGATTGTCGGAGTGTTGAGTCAGGTTGCTTGAGCGGCTCAGTTTCTGAGTATTCAGGAAGTAGATGTGTCCTTCTTCTAACGTATCTCTGTCAAATGAGTCATCGCTGATGACCACACACTGGTGAATCTTGATCTTGTCACACTTCGCATCTATTTTCTCTTTCGACTGCTGGTTCAGCTCTGGCGAGTCAGAGAGCCATACGAAGATGGCGTCGGGTTGTTCCACATAGTGCTCCGTACCAAACAGGATATCTTCTATCAGCGAGGCCATGATGATGGTCTTGCCGGCACCAGTCGGCGCCGTGAACGACACCACCTGGTTCTGTCTGCTCAGTCGGTATTCGTTGTGGGCTGCAGCACAATGATTGCGCAGTTGCGCTAAGGCCCGTTTCTGGAAGGTTAGCAGTTCGTCTATCATCTTTCTGTTGTTATCTTGTTGGGTTGATACGGAAGTTGTCTAAATAGTCACGATACAGCTGGCAGGTCTGTCGCCGTGGGAAACTGTGTGTCATCTCTCTGTAGAGCGAGTCGCTATCCACTACGAGATACACCATTCGGATGCCGTCCTTGCTGTTGACTTGCTCCACAAACTGGCTGAAAGCCTTTTCGTCTGTCAGCACGGCAAATCCATTCTCTGGCAGCACCATCATCTGTGGGATATTGTCTGATTCGAGAATGGGACATGGGCCTATGCTACCTGCTTTCATCCAGAGCAATGGCAGCAGTTCGCGGAACTGGCGTCCGAGTGCCACTTGTGTCTTGTCGAGGAAATCGAGTTTGAAGAAGATGCAGTTAGCCTCAAACCCGTCTTTCATTTGACGGTGGTCAGTACCAATATATTCGCCTTTCAGCGGTTGCCCATTCACGTCGTGTCCCTCTATTGAGCAGACTGTCCGAGGCCAATTCACATAGCGGGCTATACCAAGCCGTTCCCATTCATCATCGCCAGGCTTGTATCCTTGTTTCGTCAACGTCTTTGCTTCCTGCTCACTCACTTCGTTGTTCGTCACCATGATGCAACGACGATGACCACCATCCTCTGCATTCAGCAGGTTTACAGCATGGAGCGTGGTGCCAGAGCCTGCGAAGAAGTCAACAATAAGGGCATTGGGCTTGTTGGCTACGAAGAAACGGATGGTGTCGTGGACGGCATAAAGGGATTTGGGGAAGGAGAAACGATTTCCTATTATAGCCGAAAGTATGTTTGTTCCATAGGTTTCAGCATTATGTGTAGGCACATTCCATACTCTTTTCGGTGGTGTTGTGCCTGTAGTATAATATATTGCATTTATCGAGCCATCGTCATTATAGCCTAATATAGTTGCATTTCCCATTTCTATGTCTGCAATTGTACCTTCTGGGAGATAGTAAACTGTGCCTTGTTCTTTCTTTTTATTCCAGTTCACTTTCAAATAGCCTTTTCCCCAATTTATCACTGCTTGCTTTTGCTGTAAGCTCCATAATCTTTCGTCATTATCTTTACTTAGAGGCCAAAGTGCAATACAATTTTCTGGAACGAGAACAGTATGCCTATCTATACCATGCGGCAAAACATCACCAATAGAATGGATGTTGCCAGTTCTTCTATCCACAAAAATAGGATAGAATTGGTTAGGCCTTGAGGCTCTTACTGCTTGTGGTGCTCTTCGACGAAAACCTAACCACTCAATTTCTCGATTTGATTCCTTTTTCAGGTCTGCATCAAGCATATTATATTCGAATGGTGTTAACTTGGAACTTCCAAATTCAATTATAAACAAGTATTCCTCAACGCGAGAAAATTGTCCTGTCCGTACAACTCCCTTTGCACTTATAACACTTGTCACCATCTGCATCCTCGCTTCTGGAAACATTTCTTCCAACAGACATCCCAAATGCAAATATTCCTTTTCATCGATGGTAACAATCAGCACCGAGTCGCGAGGGTTCAGCAGTTTCTTCGCCAATTTCAAGCGGCGTTTCATCATTGAGAGCCATTTGGAGTGGCGGTACTGGTCGGAAGAGTCCACATAGTCGTTGTTGTACTTCCAGTCACGGGCGCCTGTGTTGTAAGGCGGGTCGATATAGATGCAGTCCACCATACCAGGATAAAGATAGGCCAAGAGTTGCAGAGCATAGTAGTTGTCAGACTCTATCAGCGTATGCCACAGCGAGTCGCCAGGCGCATGCCCCACTTGGTCAATCTTCTGCAAGTAAGGATAGACGGGGCCTTCCGTCAGTCCCTCAGGCTGATGCTCCTCGAACACCAGCCCAAACTTCTTCTGTTTCAGCAGCCTGCGCAACTCCTCGTTGATGCGCTGTCGCAGCCCTTCGTCCTCTATCTGTTCTATCAGGTCGTTAATAGCAGCCATAGCTTTATCGTTTAATGATGTGGGCCATCACTAAATCTAAGAGCCTGTCATGTAAGATTCAGATAACACAGTTTCCGCCAAGCACCTTCTCATAGGAAAACGAAATGTGGACACTTGAACCACATCTCGTTCGGAGGTACTTGGCGGAAACCTGAAGAATACAGATGTAGCAGTGCCCACTATCGGGCATCTACTTTTATCCTGTATTCTTCGTTCTTTCCACCGCCAAGTTTCCCGAACGTTATTGAATAAACAGCAAACGCTTGTTTTGTTCTACCCACAATGTTCATACCGCCACCCTGCGCTCAGGGAATCAAGCTTTAGCTTGCACCGTCTACGGCGATTGGCAGCACTTGGCGACAAAGGTACGAAATAATATCCGAATATCATAGAATCAGGCAGCTGTTTAAGTTATTTTTAACCCTTTGCGCCATAGAAGGGAGTTGTCTGTAGCTGAAAAAGAACGGCACAGTGAGGGAGAGAACGTGGCTTGCGAAAAAGGATAAGCCTTGCAAAAGGGGGAAAAGAAGCCTGCAAACAGAGGGAAAGGTACTGGGAAACAGGGAGGAAGGTACGTTCAGGCTCGTTGCTGTCGCCCGCCCTCACAAATTAGGGCGGGCGCCCTTACATCTTGGAGCACCCGCCCGTTTATGCTGGAGCGGACGGCAGAATCCGATTTTTATTCCTTGGTTTCGTCTTTCTTTGGGAAGTACAGCCAGCGGCGGCTCTCACGCACCTTCCACAGGCGTGGATGCTCACCCTGGCAGAGGCTGTCGAGATAAGCCTTGGCGGAGTCACGTCTCAGCCCGCTGTAGATCATAAAATCAGGGATGGTGGTGTAGCCCAGTCGCATGCTGCGACGCAGGGCCTCATCCATCGCCTGCTGGTCGTGCATCTGGCTGTTGCCCACAGGCTCCTCGCTCTTGCGATAGCCCTCGCGGTTCTGACCGCCTTCCTTGACAAACTCTTTGGAGGGAATGAACTCAATGCCGGCATACCTCACGTCGCGGCCATGAATGGTCTTGGGGTCGGTGTGCTCGCCCATAAGTTTCAGTTTCGGTGCAAACGAGCCGATGGGTGTCTCCACGCGATAACCATCGGAGAGCCAAAGCCCTACAACCTCCATCACTACGTCCATCACCATCTGCAACTCTCCTGTGCGCAGGCCTCGATATTTGTTGCAGAATGCTTCCAAATCTTTAAAGCTCTTCTTGCGGCCCTTGGCTGGGCGAACGTAGAGCAATGGCTTGCCGTCCTCGCCCTTAGTAGGGCGCGGGTGGATCTCAAATTCTATTCCGTCGGTCTTGCGTGGCATAACGTATTCCT
>Ga0247609_10007119_pt1 | contig 10688 bp, 6 predicted proteins | sample 172DNAGHGlowgp2_FD_193487 | JGI IMG/M metagenome (GOLD analysis project Ga0247609, IMG submission 193487) | Sheep rumen microbial communities from Palmerston North, Manawatu-Wanganui, New Zealand - 1728 DNA GHGlow gp2 | ecosystem: Host-associated > Mammals > Digestive system > Stomach > Rumen ...
AAAAAGATGAACTACGAGAGCTTGCATCTTTTATAACTCGTATTATGGCAGCTATTCGTAATAAAAATATAACCATAGCAGATCGAAATCGTATATCATTTTGAAAAATTGAATCAAAAAAAGATTTTCAATCAAAAGAATTTCATATGCTATTTATTATATCTCAGCTTCATTCAAGTAAATTAATAGCTGTTTGAGTTAATTGTCCTGTTTCCATAAATTTATAAAAAATATAAAACTATTTTCCAATATATCAGTGTAGAATATTGTTTTTATTTATAATTGCAAGCGACAAGAGATAAAATTTTTTATATTTTGATTCGTTGTAATAATTTTATTTAGTACTTTTTTAAAAAGTCGTCGAAAATTTGACAAATTTTAGCTAGAACTGTATAATTGTTATAGATATTTTATCATTAATATGATCAAATGGTACAAAAACGAAAAGTAAAAAATTTAATTTCTATTAAGAAAGATTATAATGGGTTATTGACAGCTCTTTTAGTTTTGCTTTGATGAATATTGTGTATTTGAGCTGTTGGTTTATTGGCAACATCTATGTTAGTGAAGGCTAGTACTATAAAATATGAATGAGTGGATAATAAGGCAGAAGTTGTATTTGATATGTCATTTGTGCCAGAAAATAAACTATCGTGAAATGTTGTTAATAATATGTATTTATCTTGAAAAACTTTCTATATTTCGTGATGATCCCTTCTTTTAACTGGTGGTAGTAATTCATTAATAACTGGTAAAAATATAAATGTATTGTGATGAGAAAGCATTATACTAAAATCAAAAAATGTATCAATTTTATGAGGAAAAGATATTAAAATTTTACCATGAAATGATAATGTTACAGTTCTGTGATGAGATGGAAATAAAATGTTACATTATGCAATTGATGTTCCAAATGTTTTTTTATGATGAAAATCTTTATTAAAGTCTGCAATAGTTGAATGAAGTGCAATTATATGATGAGATAGTAATGAAATGGATACGAATTCACCAATAAATTATTCATATATTTTATGATGAAAAAATAATAGAATTGGTGGACACTTTGATGGACTTATTTTATGATGAGATAGCATATATCCAGCTAATAATTCATCAAATTTATTTGTTTTTAATGATGGTACTACTAATGGCAATTTTGTTGGTAAATCGAGATATCTTTTGTGATGACTAAATTGAAGTAATGCTTTCTATTTTATCGTAAAAAATTGAGTTTGATTGTGAATGGATTCTTTGACATGATGAGTTTCTTCAAAATGAGCTGTTAGTTTGTGAAGTGTTAATATCGTTTCAACTACTTGTAATAATGATAATGTATGAATGATGTGAACTTGGAATTCATGTTTAGTTTGATGTACAAGTTTTTGAGCTGCAGAATGATGAAAATGGGAAATGGTTGATCATAGTGAGTCATGTAAAAATAAGTGTAAAAATGAAAGTGCTGGAAAGTGTATTGTAACGGATGGTTTTGCTGCTGCTGTGATACACGAAGACTATCCTTCTTATTGTGTATGATATGCTAATACGGATAAAGCTATTTTATGTAATTATAATCTCAGAGAAGGGTATGATAATATGGTTTTTGAAAAAAAATTAATTTCATCTAATGAATCTTGCCCACTTAATACTGATGCGAATAAGTGTGTATTTAAATGTATGAAAAGATATCCAACAGTAACTCCAGATGGAAAAGATTGTACTGATAAGAATGTTTTGTCGTGTTGAACTATGTCTACGCCACAAAGCTTTTGAAAATGCAAGTGACCCGCTACATATATTGAAGGAGTAGATTCTTTAACAAGTTGGACTTATGCGGATGGTAAAACGTGTGGAGAGTTGTGATCTTGTGAATGGAGTTGTAAGAATTGATATGTAAGGGCATGAAATGTGTGTAAGCTAAATATAGTATGACCTGTTGTACCTTTTGATCCAATTGATCCAAGACCTTTTGATCCAATTGATCCAACGCCTTTTAATCCTGGTGATCCAAGACCTTTTAATCCATAGTAATAAATGATCTTATTCTAGGTATAACTCTGTAGTATTGTGATAAGTGTGGTTTTATAAGGTTAGCAGATATAACATATATAATAATATTTTAATCTTTAATGTCTTTAGTAGTATGAAACATGTATCAAAGAAATCAGCATTATTGTTATTCTCATTAGTAGTAGCAGTATTAATTGGATGTGTAAATGCAATTTTAATAACAGTTGATAATCGTGATAATATTTTACATAAAATTCGTTTACATACATTAAATGTGTGATCAGGTGACGAATACGCTAAGTTTCTTGTTGGAGAAGATTGAGAATGATTATGATTTTCGAGTTGATTGATTATTTGAGATAATACAACATTGGAATATTCGTGACATGTTGGTGTTTTTCAGTGATGATGAAAAGATAATAAGTTTATTGGTACTAGTGATACGGGTTATTATATTTGAATTTGATGATGATCTGATAATGAAGTAGAAGTTACAAGCTCGGATAATTATTGAATTGTTGTTGGTTGATGAAATTGAAATAAAGCGGAGGGTAACTTAAGTGTTGTGGTTGGATGAAATAGGAATTTAGCTAACAATCCTGATTGATGAGTTTGATGAGTTGTTGTATGATGATTCAATAATAAAGCTTCTTCTCAGAGTGTGGTTTTATGATGAAATTCTAATCGGGCAAAATGAGAAAGTAGTTTGGCATTTTGATACAGTGCTATGGCAAATGATAGTAATAGTTTTTCATGGAATGCGATTAATACAAAAGATCATTCTGCTAGAATTGATGCATTAAGTTGAGTATTAATAGGTACATATACAGGTATAGATGGTGTTAATTTAGTTGTTAACGGTGCTGTAAAAATTGATTCGAGAAATTTTACATGAGATGGTGTTAAATGAGAGATAGCTGTTGTGAATTGATGCTTTTATTCTTATGATGGTAATAATTGGCAGGTTATAAATAAATGAGGTGGATGTCCTAGTGATTTTTTACCAGACTGATCGTGTGTGTTTTGAAATGTTATATTGTTAAATTGAGAATCTATGTCTGGTTATTCTACACCGTATGACAAAAATTGTAACTGAAAAAAATGAACAGTAACATGTGATAATGAAGAACTTTCATCAATTTATGTTTACCCTTATTGTTATAAGTTGAGTTAGAAATTATTATTTTATAGTTTATAAAAAATCCCTACTACTGGGGGATTTTTTAAAATCGTTTTTTCCGTTTAAAGTATATCATGGTAATAATGGTAATTCATATCATTCATCCAAGTAGTCGCCAGAATATTCAAATTACATTTTGCGCAGGTAGATCTACGTTCATTCAGTATAATCAACTTATCCAGGTTAGTATTCATAATAAAACTGTAAATATTGTTAGGATAGAAATTATCTTATTAGTTCTAATTGTTGTTAATGTATCTGATACGTCGAATAAGGATTCTGTGTTTTCGTGTGCGATTGAAACAAGTGATAAAATTTTATCAGTTTTATATAAAAGATCTTCAAAGTATACATCAAGATCTCATTTGTAAAATTTTATGGTAGCGGTCTGCAGTTCTGTTAATATTTCACTATGTGGAGTGATTATGTGTTTCATTAGGACAGCACTTCTTTTTTTTATTAGTAATTCGGAAAGAGTTTCTTGTGTTAGTGAGTTTTTATCTAAGGCGTTATCTTCGATTTTCACTAAATCTTGTGAGAATTTAGTCATTCAATTTAGCACTTTATCATACATTGCATCTATGACTTTATATAAGATATAGTATGGAGATAGTTTGAATTTTTCATCATCTTCTGCTTGAGCAATTTCTTCACGGTATTGGTTTTGTATTTTTTCGATATTATTAGTTACATGTGAAGTTACAGTGATTATGAAGTTTTTTCATAATATAGCGTGCATGTGGTTTGCAAAATGTTTTTTAGTCCTTGTGTTAAATTTAGGGAAACGAAGGACTAGAAATAAACAACCATCATATACGTCTATTTTATCTTGAGTGGTAAAGTCTAAAAAATCTTGTTCGATAATTTCGTGTAAATCGTATTTATCTACAAGTTTTTCGATTTGCTTTTTGTCTGGATCTACGAGATGTATTCGCGTAGTTCTTCAGATTTTTATTTGTTCATTTACCATTCTGATTTTTTTGTTAAATTTAAATGTTTATTCGTATAGTTCTTCATTGTTATTTTTTGTATCCATGTAGTCTCTAATAACTTCTCATAGTGCATCAACTAGTATATCAAATTGTCTTTGGTCTCATTCTAAATCTTTTTCGATTTTCTTTTTCTTTATTTCTTCGAATTGCTTTTTATTAAGGATTAATTTTGAAGCAGATTTTTTTGGATGAGCAACATCGTGAAATGAAAAATCTATATCATTTCCCATTTGAATTAATAAATCTCATTTACCAAAGATTTTATCTCGTAAACTATTTTGGTTATGAGAAATTACTGATATTTTTCATCGATCTATTATTTCTGTCTTATACTCAAGTATTCAGTCTCGTAAAAAAACAGTTAAAGAGTCTTTGCTAATTAGCAAACAGTCTAAATATAAATTTAAAAATCAAATTACTCGTTTGAAGAATATGAAAAGTCCAATAATTCATGCTATCCATTTTATATATGGTAAATTTTGATATTGAGGATACTGTTGTGTTACTGCATATATGACATATACAACAAAAAGAAGAACACTATAGATTATAGCACCTCTTAAATATGTAAATGGACTATGACCTATAATGTCCTTTGTATCTTTTAGATCAACGTATTTTTTTAATAAATATTCTCTAAGCATGGATAACTATTTTGCCTTGATAAAAGGTGGAATTAACCATTGTCAAGGCATACCTTCATTATGAAGGAATACCATTATTAGGCAGCTTTTTTTGCTTGGGCTGCTTTGATAGCTTCTTGTTTTTCTAAGAATTTTTCCATTCTTCATTTTATAACTTTTTTCACTTCTTTATTCTCATTAAATGCTGGATGACATTGATAACAAGTTTCAACTTTTAATGGCCCAGGAACAGTTGTATTTATTTTAAATGATGCTCCACATATACAATTTACTACGACATCATAAAAGTAAGGAGCATGAATTCACTTTTTCATAATTAGTGTTTTGAATGAATAAAAAATATTCGTGGTGGTTGCTTAATAATATATTAATTTTAGATGTTAATTCAAGGGGAAGGATTTGAAATATGAAATTTTTAATTTTGTATTAATTTTTTTTCCATTATTCCATTGAATAATGAAAGAATTCTTTCTGAATAAATTTTGTTTTACGGTAATTTATTGATATTATATTAATATTTTGTTTTTTTTTGTATAAAATAGTGTAATATGTTTGGTTTATTATAAAAATGGGTTGAAATTTTAACAATTAATCATTATTGTTTATTAAGTTTTAGGATAATATGGTTCGTAAACAATGTTGAAATTTTCATCATTAAAGTATTTAGATTATCATCAAAAATTTTTACAGAACAGAATGCAAATTTCTGATATATTTTTAGTGTGATGATGCGTTCGTGATTTATTGCTTTGAATAACAAAAGATCCATTGGATATAGATTTTACTTGTGAGTGAAATCCTGAGAAATTAGATGAAAATATTAATACACAATGATTATTTCATTTTAAAACAGATAAATTTTGAACTATAACGTTAATTCCTTCTAATAAAAAAGAGCGTAGTTATCAGCTTACTCCTTTAAGAACGGAGTGAGACTATGAGGATTTTCGTCATCCCTGAGAAATAAATTGGAGTAATGATATAATATTGGATTCTAAGAGGAGAGATTTTTCTATAAATGCAATGTATTATTTTTCAGTAGCACAAAAAACAAAAAAAGAGTTAGATTTTGTGTGTGAAAGTCCAAAAATCATTTCGGAAATAGAATTATTGAAAATATTAGGTAAAGATGGGTATTGTTATTTATCAGATATTAATTTATTAATAATAACTGATCATCAATTTGTGCAACAAGTATTTCCGAAATCACATTTTGATGAATATAGTTTTCGTTATTTAGTAGAAACACAGGATGAGTGTTATTGCATTTCAGATAATACAATGAAAGGGTGTAATAAACTTTTTCGTGTTTTGATAGATCCTACATGATGATTAGAATCTTTAATAAATAGAAAATTAACCACAGTTTGAGATCCTGATCAGCGTTTTTGAGAAGATGCTTTACGTTTGATTCGTTGAATTAGGTTAGTAAATGTTTGTAATTATCAATTGTTGGAATTAGGGAAGAAAAATAAACTAAAAAGAAATAAAGATGATAAAGTAGTAGATAAAATTCAACTTTTTGATTTTTCATCTGAAACTCGAGATTCTATAAAAAGAAATACATCTTTATTATGATATGTTGCAAAAGAGCGTATAAAAGAAGAAATTTGTAAGCCTTTTAAAAAGTGAAATCCTTTTGCGTTTATAGTATTATTGGATGCAAGTTGAATGCTGCCATTGTTATTCCCAGCATTAGCAAGAACTAAATTCGTAGATCAACCTATTCGTTATCATGCATTTGATGTTTATACACATATTTTATTGTCATTAAAAGCGGTTCAGGAGATAAATTTGGATTATCTTGTGCGTTTTGCAATGTTATATCATGATGTTTGAAAAGTTGATCAGTATGCTGCGTATGATAGAGCTCAAACAAAGGAAGAAAAACAGGCTATATTTTCGTGATGATTAAATCATCGTGAAAGTTCTCCTATTTTAATGCGTAAAGATTTTATGGCATTGTGATTTTCTAAGAAGGAAATTGAAACGATTGAGCGATATATTCATGAGCATCATACGCCATGAGAGATTCTTAATTCGCATCAGAATAATTGGATAAAAAAAGTAAGAAAACTTTTTAGTGAAAAATGATTTGAATGTGTTAATAATTTATTTGATATAAATATTGCTGATAGAATTTGACAAGAAAATCCACTACAAAATTCTTCTGATTTGTCTGATTCCTATTATTTAAAAGATCTATTAAAGCAATTAAATGATGCTGAATGACAGTTTGAAATGAAAGACTTAGCGGTAGATTGAGAAAAAATCATGAAAGAATTTAAATTAAATCCAGGTCCTATTGTTTGAGAGTTACTAAAACAAGCATTTAATTGGGTATTGACTGATATATTAAATAGAAATAATGAGAAAGAGATTTTTGTTTATTTGGAAAATTATATCAAAAATAGAAAAAAAGAAGTAGAGTCTAGTTAAAAAAATGATTTTTGTTTGAAAATGATATTGTTATTATTACATATAATTTGTGTATTTTTTCTTGATTTTTTATTAGCGTAAAAAATATTATGTTTAGTTGGAGTAAATGTAGAAAAAAGCTATGACTGGTTTCAGTTACTGTCGCTATTCTTGGTCTGTGATGTGTGAATGCTATATCTTTTATGGATAGACTTACTGAAATATGACTAGATGTTGATACGTTTTCGAATAAAAAATCTATATCTCGTTATGAGATAGCAAGATTGTTGAATGCAGCGAGTTGTGAAGATTGTATACAAGCTCCAAATTGGATGAGACAAACTTATACGAAATCGTTTTGGAATGATTTTAAAGCTATAGATTGAAAAGACTTTAATGATATTGTTTATTGAGGTGCGTATTGGAATAGAAAATCTTATTATTATTGTGTAGCGTATATTGGTGATAATTGATATATGGCATGATATCCTTCTAGTTCTAGAAGATGCCAATGAAATTTTTGTGGACAAAATGCGATAACTGTTTCTGAAACTTATCAGACAGTATTGAATATTATTCAAGATCAAATCAGACAAAAATATCAAATAAATTGGCCTGATGTTAAGTCTCGATTAAAATGATTGAATAAGACTAAGCGTGCACTAATCCTTAATCAGACAAATATTAATGCAATAAATAATGCAAATAATAAAATATCATATGCACAGACAAATGATGAATTTCAGGCGCGATTAAAGTATTGTATGTATAATTTGTCTAGTTGTAATTTTCAAACTTTTGGTAAAATATGACAGGCTTATTGGCCTGTAAGTGAATTAAATATTCTTTATAAAGAATGAATTATTTCATATGATGATGCGATGAAGGTTGCTGAATCTAATGATAGCTTAAATTGAGAGGATGCATTACGTATTTTTGGATTAGTTTTTGATAATTATTCGACTTGTAGTTTTAATGTGGATTATGATTGTGATGATATTACAAATGGGAAAGATAATTGTCCGTATGTGTACAATCAAAATCAATACGATTTAGATTGAGATAATATATGAAATGTGTGTGATGATGATATAGATTGAGATTGAAAAAAGAATCCAACATGAATTGTTGATGATAATGATCATGTGGTAATATCAGAATGGAATAATAGTTTAGATCAAACACCGTTGTGAAATTGAAATTTAGGATTTAGCTTTTTTATTAATGTGGATGCGATTAGTACATGATTTCCTACAACTGTTGTTTTTTCTCCGATAACTAATTGAAATATTGATAGTATTGAACGAGACTTTTGAGATTGAAAGACAAAAGTTGTTAAGAATTGAGATAAAGTAAATCATGTCTTTAGGACTTCGTGAACTTTTGTGGTGAAAGCGATTGCAAAATCTAAGAATGGTTGAGAATCTTTTGCTATGACAAAAGTTTTTATTTCAATTCCAAATTCTTCAAATTATTTTCTAAATATTTCACCTAGTTTTGTGTTTAAAAATTGAGATGTTGAATTTACTTTAACACCTTTGTACTCTGGAGATTTGGATAAAATATCGTGGGATGTGAATGATTGAAATAAGGTTACTCAAAAAGTGTGAGAAAAGTATAAATTTACTATGAAAGATGATTGATTGTATGTGGTTAATGCTAAGTGATATAAAAATTGAGAACTAAAGGCTGTTTCAATGATTACTTTGAATAAAGATTGATCTCCATCGTTTTCTACAATGACAGTAAAACCGTGATATTTATGGGAAGATTCATCTGTAACTACGAATTTAGTATGAGTCCTTAGAAAAGATATTGATTATATAGGTATTGATTGGTGATGAGAAAATACCAAATCTTATGATTTGGTTAATAAACATGTTTATGAAGAATGATGATTAAAGACAGTTCAACATAGTGTTGTCTTAAAAGATTGAACTGTTTTATATTCAGTTGCAACAGTATCAATTTTAAACCCTAATATGTTGCGTTCATATGGTTTGAATATAATTTGAGATCGTTTTGTTTATAATCAAGATGAAAAGTTATCTTTAAAACTGAGTATGTATCCTAAAAGTTCTGTTATGTCGCTATTTACTAGTTATGAAGCTGGTAAAAAGAATTTCATTGTAAACCCTAATTTAGATAACATTGTATTAGATTCTCCTTATATTACGGCGTGAAATAAAGTTTTAACAAATTCTGTTGAGGTTAATAGATGTGTGTCTTTGCTTAATCAATGAACATTACATGTAAATTGAGTTGATGTATGTCAATCAGCATTAAAGACCAATTCTTTGTCTAAATATAAATGTGATATGGATAAGGATTGAATACCAGATATTTGTGATGACGATATAGATTGAGATTGAAATAAAAATTTGATATGAATTATTGCAAAGGAAAATAGAGATTGTTCAATAACTGTGAATAATATTAATAGTGAAATATTTAGTAGAGAATTTTGAGTTTGTTCGCTTGATAATTGTCCATTTAATTCTAATTCTGATCAATTAGATTTGAATAATAATTGAGTATGAGATATATGTGAATCATCTATGTTGAGTATTCTTTCATCTTTAAGTTTGGTTAATGGTTGAAATGGATGATTATCTGTTGTTAGAGATCAAGATCAAGATTGAATTCCTGACGAAGAGGATATATGTCCAACAGTTCCGTGAAATTCTATTGATTGATGTCCTACGTTTTATACACAAAGTTGTTGGATTTATTCTAACTGTTGAAATGGTGTGATAGAAGAGTGAGAAAATTGTAGGAATTGTCCACAAGATGCATGAGATTGTTGTTGAAATTGAATGCTTGAAGCGTGGGAGAGTTGTAGAAATTGTCCGCAAGATGCATGAGAGTGTTGAACATGTGGAGATGGAAAGATAGACGAATGAGAGAATTGTGTAAATTGTCCGGAAGATGTATGAGAGTGTACAGCATATTGTGGGAATGGGGAGATAGAGGAAGCAGAAGATTGTAGGAATTGTCCAAAAGATGTGTGAGAATGTACAGCGATATGTGGAGATGGAGAGATCCAGAAATGAGAAGATTGTAAGAATTGCGTGAAGGATGTAAGGATGTGTATATTAGAGACATGTGGAGATGGGAAAGTGGATGCATGAGTATGAGAGGAATGTGATAATGGGATAAATAATTGAAAAGATGGAGAATGTACGAAGATGTGTACAAAATATGATTGAAATAGACCGGATTGTGGGAATGGAAGAATAGATAGATGAGAAGATTGTAAGACGTGTGCAGTGGATTTGTGAGAGAAATGTGTAGATTGATGATGAAATGATAAGCCAAAGACATGTGGAGATGGAAAGATAGACGAATGAGAGAATTGTGTAAATTGTCCGGAAGATGTATGAGAGTGTACAGCATATTGTGGGAATGGGGAGATAGAGGAAGCAGAAGATTGTAGGAATTGTCCAA
>Ga0247609_10007120_pt1 | contig 10688 bp, 11 predicted proteins | sample 172DNAGHGlowgp2_FD_193487 | JGI IMG/M metagenome (GOLD analysis project Ga0247609, IMG submission 193487) | Sheep rumen microbial communities from Palmerston North, Manawatu-Wanganui, New Zealand - 1728 DNA GHGlow gp2 | ecosystem: Host-associated > Mammals > Digestive system > Stomach > Rumen ...
TATCTTTTGAGGATTTAATGAACTATTACCAAAGATAGTTTTTTCTGGGATATAATATATACCTCTTTCATATCTAACAATAAAATTAGAATTAACAAGCTTATTTAATTCTTTTTTTATCCATGGTAATGAATAATTATTAAATTTTATTTCTTCAAATGAAAATGGATTACTATATCCATATTTGTTTATTAGCGCATCATAAAGAGTCATACTTATACCTCCTATCCATTAACATTATACTTCATTTTGCCTAATATGTCAAACGAAAGATATATTATTATGTATTACAAAAAAAGGCACCTTTACTTTTTATAGTTAAAATACCTGTATTTTAAGCCATTTATTTGGTAGGCTTGTCATTTTTGGGGTCAGTAGAGCAATTAAACAACCGTCTTGACAATCTGTATCAATAAATAAATTGATTCACATTTCATAATATTATCTTTACCTACATTAACATAATTATTATCATTTCCTTTTAAAGAATTTGCAAGCATTGAAAAGCATACTTCATCTTTAAATGATGCGAAATTTTTTACTCTAAATTGGATAAGCATTTCAATCACCTCTAAAAAGATTACAGTATATTTTTCTAAAATATATATATTTTTTAAAATATTTTCGTGTTTTTTACAAATTATCCGCAAATATTCTAAAAATAAAAGAGGAATAGCATTCCTCATTTATTCTTCATTATCTAATTTATGTGCATCGAATTTCTTTCTTTCAACAGTATTTAAAATTCTTTTTCTCATTCTTATATTTTTAGGTGTTACTTCTAATAATTCATCACTATTAATATAATCTAGTGCATATTCTAGAGTGATAAGTCTTGGACGTTTAAGTACTACTGTATTATCTTTTGTGGCACTACGTGTATTAGTTTGTTGTTTAGCTTTAACTACGTTAACAGCTAAATCTAAGCCTTTATTAGCTTCTCCAACAATCATACCTTCATAAACATCTACACCTGGTTCAACAAACATAATTCCTCTATCTTCTAATCCACCTAGAGAATATGCAGTAGTCTTACCTGTTTCTGATGCGACTAATACTCCTTCTTTTCTTTCTCCTATTTGTATACCTTCCATTTTTCTATACTCATAGAAAGTATGATTAATAATACCATAGCCTCTAGTCATAGTTAAGAAATCAGTCATAAAACCTATCATACCACGGCTAGGTACTAAATAACGTAATCTTACTTGGTTATGGAAGTTATTCATAGTATCCATTATACCACCACGGCTTCCTAAAGCTTCTATTACATTACCAACAGTATCTTCAGGAGTTTCTATTATTACTTCTTCATATGGTTCGTATTTTACACCATCAATTTCTTTTACGATAATTTCTGGTTTAGATACTTGCATTTCATAGCCTTCTCTTCTCATATTTTCAATTAGAATAGATAAGTGTAGTTCTCCTCTACCACTAACTATAAAAGCTTCTTCATTTCCAATTCTTTTTACCTTTAGTGAAACATCTTTTTGTGTTTCTCTATATAATCTATCTTCTATTTTTCTAACAGTTAAGAATTTTCCTTCTTTACCAGCAAATGGACTATTGTTTACGCCAAAAGTCATTTGTAGAGTTGGTTCATCAATATGTAATAATGGTAGTGGATCTACTGTATTTAAGTCATTAATAGTTTCTCCAACCATTATATCAGGTAGTCCAGCAAAAGCAACAATATCTCCGTATTTAGCTTCTTCTATTTCTATTCTCTTTAAACCATAGAAACCAAATAATTTTTGGATTCTAAAGTCTTTTGTTGTTCCATCTGCTCTAATACACTTAACCATATCATTAACCTTAATATGGCCCTTTGTAATGCGTCCTATACCGATTCTACCTACGTATTCATTATAATCAAGTAAAGCTACTTGCATTTGTAGGTGAGATTCATCTTCAGCTGGTGCTGGGATGTATTTGATAATAGTATCAAATAAAGGATCCATAGACTCTATTTGTGTATTAATATCTGGATCTAGGCTTGATGTTCCTTTTAAGGCACTAGCATAAACAATAGGGAAATCTAATTGTGAGTCATCTGCGCCTAGTTCAATAAATAATTCTAATACTTCATCAACTACTTCACTTATTCTAGCATTAGGTCTATCTACCTTATTTACAACTAGAATTGGAGTTATTTTAGCTTCTAATGCCTTCTTTAAAACAAATCTTGTTTGAGGCATTGTGCCTTCATATGCATCAACAACTAATAATACTCCATCAACCATATGCATAATACGCTCTACTTCACCGCCGAAGTCAGCATGTCCTGGAGTATCTAGAATATTTATTCTATAATCTTTATAATCTATACCTGTAGCTTTAGCTAAAATAGTAATACCACGTTCACGTTCAATGTCATTTGAATCCATTGCACGTTCGGTTACTTCACTATTATCTCTAAAAGCTCCGCTTTTTCTAAGTAGTTGATCTACTAAAGTTGTTTTACCATGGTCTACATGGGCTATAATGGCGATATTTCTAACGTTCAAGGTAATTCTCTCCTTTCATAAAAAAATGATGCATAGCATCATTAATTTGTATAACTAAAGATTTTGTATTTAGCAATGTATGTCATAGATCTTTCAGCATCTCTATATTCTTCTCTTGAATAACAATCAATGATTTCATCATTTCTTGTTACCCATAAATCCATAGCAGGCATTTTACTAATACTTTTAATTTCAGGATTAACTTTTCTTAATCTTTCTCTTAAATATTCTTTTTGGTTATCACTTAAGTTTTTAGAATTAACATAGATAATAGAAATTTTCTTACCAGTTGTTGTTTCATTATATTCTAAAGCTTTTTTATTTACTTCAATAGCTTGTAAACAAAAATCAGTATTAGTGTTATCTCCATAAAGAATATAAGTATATTTATCAGCTTTAATTTTTTTCTTTAATGATGAAAATGAGCAAGTTTTTATTACATGTTTTTCACCGATGTTATAAGATTTAGTTTCAGCTTCTTTTCCTTGTTCTGCTTGTTCTGTATATGTTCCACTAAACATATTTCTAACTTTTTGTTTGTTAGAAGGGATTAGTATAATTACCATAATAATTATAGCAATTAAGAAACAAGCAAATGTTATATATGCAGGAAGGCCTAATTTTACTTTTTCATATTTCTTAGCCATTGTTGCTCAAATCCTTTCAAAAAATATCATTCCATAATATTTTATCATTAATATAAATATTAATCAATATATTTTTAAAATTGATAAGCCCTTTCATATTAAATGATATGATATCTCTAAAGTAGACAAATAAAATAATTAAAACATAATTAGTTATTTAAAGTCTACTTTGGAGGTGTTTTTTTATGAGAAAGCAAATAAAATATAGCAAGGAATTAAAACTAGAGATTATTAAAAGATATTTAAAAGGGGAATCTTCAATATTTTTAGCAAATGAATATCATATGCCTAAAAGCATGCAATCTGAAATTAGAAGGTGGGCACACAGATATGAAGCATTGGGAGAATCTGCTTTTTCTTTAAAAAGCAGTAATCGTTCATACTCAAAGGAGTTTAAAATGGCAATAATCAACGAGTATTTAGCTGGTGGAACATCATATGAACTTTTGTCAGTTAAGTATAATATTCCTTCAAATAAGGTTGTAAGAAAATGGATTTCAAAGTATAATAATGGCATCGAGATAAAAGATTATGATCCTAAAGGAGATGTCTATACTATGAAATCAAGAAAGACTACATTAGAAGAAAGATTAGAAATAGTTAATTATGTATTAGCTAATAATAATGATTTTAAAGGTGCCGCAGATAAATATAGTGTCCCATACGCTAATGTTTATAATTGGGTAAAAAAATATAAAGAATGTGGTAAAGATAGGCTTTTTGATCATCGTGGTCGTCCATCTTCTAAAGGAAAATGTGAACTTTCTGATTTAGAAAAGAAAGATATAGAAATTGAAAAGCTTAAGCGAGAATTAGAACGTTCTAAAATGATTATAGAAATTCTAAAAAAAAACGAGGAAATCAAAGAAAAAATGGAGAAAGATTCTCACTTGTTAGGCAAGAAGACAAATACGAAACAATAGAATATTTCAAAAACAAAAAAGGTTTTACTATAGATTTTCTATGTAAAACACTAGATATTCCAAGATCAAGTTATTATAAATGGTTAAATAGGAAAATTCCTAAGAAAGAAATACAAGACAATGAATTAGCAGAATTAATAATTGATTATAATGAAACATTTGAAGGAGTCCTAGGATATAGACAGATGACTTTCTATGTAAATTATTTTAATCATACCAATTATTCTGAGAAATATATACATAGATTAATGAAAGTATTAAAAATAAAAGCAAGAATCAGGCTTAAGAAAACTAATAGATTACAAACTAAACCAGAACAAATTGGAGATAATATATTAGGCAGGAACTTTGAAGCAGAGTATCCAAATCAAAAATGGTGTACAGATGTAACAGAATTTAAGGTACCTGGTCAAAAGCAAAAAATATATTTATCAGCTATAATTGATTTGTTTGATAAAACAATAATATCTTATGTCATAAGTCATAGAAATGATAATAAATTAGTATTCGACACATTTGATAAAGCAATAAAACTAAATCCAGGTGCTCACCCATTTTTTCACAGTGATAGAGGATTCCAGTATACATCGAAATCATTCAAAATGAAACTTGATGAAAACGGAATGATTCAATCAATGTCAAGAGTGGGCAAATGTATAGACAATGGTCCAATGGAAGCATTCTGGGGAACATTAAAATCAGAAATGTTTTATGGAATACATTTTGCGAATGAGCAAGCATTAATAAATAAAATTGAAGAATATATTTATAATTACAATAATTGGAGATTACAAAAGAAATTGGGCACAACACCAAATCAATATAGGTATTATGCCCAAAAGCCAATAAATCTTATTTAATTATTTTTTATTTTCACTTGTCTACTTGACAAACCTCAGTTCAAAATATGAAGGGCTTTAATAATTGTTTATTAAGATGTTGTAGTAGTTGTGTCTGTAGTTGGAGTAGCTAATGTTACATCATTGTAGAATGTGTACATTTTAATTTTAATTTCGCTCTTCCCCGAAACATGAATATCTTCGCGATAATAAATTGATTCAATAAAATAAAAATATTCAAGCTTATAATCTGTTAAATACTCTACAAAGCTAAGCAAACTTTCATAATCGTATAAATCGCCATATAAAACCATCTCAATTGATATAGATTTTACTGAACTAACAGAGCAACTAATAGGCATACTATCAGATGGAGAAATCTGTCTTTTTGTTATTTTGCTTTCAGTCAAACCGGACAAGGCTACAATTCTATTCAAATCAATCGAAATAGCTTGTCGATCAAATGATGTTGGAAGAGTCGAAATCAGTTTTCCAACATTGTCATAAGACTTTTGCTTTCTAGCCAATTTTGCTCTTGTTTGTTCTATTAACATATTTGTCTCTTCAAGTTTTTTTTCTAACTTTTTTTGTCTATTATTTTGATTGATAGTACAAACAACTTTAATAATTGCAAATACTGCAATCAATCCAATTATTAAGCCATATAAGCCAAAACGAGTTAATCTTTTTCCAAATACGTTTCTTTTTCTTTTATATTTACCTTTTTTGCTTTTATCAGACTCAGGCTTTTCTTCTTTAACTTTATTCTTTAGTTGTAGTGCCATCCACCTTCACCTCCCAAGTTTGATTTTCACCTTCCTGTAAATCTATACCACCTTTTGGAACCCAATTAAGTTCAAGCAAAGCCGTTCTATACTTAAAGATGATTTCAGTGCCATAATTATCGGTGTCAAAACTCAAGTCCAAAGCAATCTTTGATTCTTTTGGGCTAATTTCAAAAGAATTTATAGTTACTCCTGTAATTCTTGCACTATAAATATTCCTAATATATTCTACATATGAAGCAACATTTTCAACATTTTCAACCAATTCATTATAAGCTTTATTATAATTGATTTCCATTTCCGATGAATTTTCAGTATTCTGTTGTTCTAATTGATCAGTTAACCTTTTTGCTTCAACAGTTTGAGTTTGCAAATCTTTATCTGTTGAGTTATACTTGTTAGCTCTATTTACATATTGTACATAGAATAAGAAAGTGAATACAAAGATAAAGATTGCTAATACTAGGAAATAATCCATTATTTTATCTACTTTTTTACGTCTTTTTATGACGAAACTAATATATAAACCACGCATAAAATCATCTCCTATTCATTTTCTTCATCAGCTGTAGTTTTATAGAAACTAGCTGCTAAAGGAATGTAGCATCCTTTTGGAAGTAATCTCTTGTAGTATTGTGATTTTTGACCTAAATCAAATACTTCAAATGGCATACCTAATGTTCTATTTGCCATTTCTTCTGATAATTCTGTATCATCAATATTTGATAAGTTAAAGCATACACAGCTTCTTACGCCTTTCTTACCGTTATTCTTGTTATATTTATAATAGTTAGCAATTCTAGATACGAAATTATCTAACTTATCAATTGTTTGATATTTATCATCAGATTCTAAGTCTTCCATTACAAATAGTGTTGGATAAATGTAACTGAAGATTGTTAATGTGAAGAAGTTATCATATAGTGTAACTAACATTAGACCATCGATTAAGTCTCCTTCTTCATCCATTTCTTCTTCAATTTCACCTTCAACACCTTCAAGCTCAGCTGCATAATTCTTTTCAGTTTCAACTGTTTGAAGTTGACTAGATAATTGTACTTGAGCTACATTTGTAGGCTTAACTTCTTCGCCTTCATCTTCTGTATAGAATAATCTAAATAATGCAAGCATTGGAATTTCATAAGTTATATCTTTCATTTTTAACTTTTCAAATACATCTAGGTAATCGTTAACCATCTTTTCATCCATGATGATTAGAATAACAATTAATGTATCATCAGTAGCTGTTTTGATGAAGTGATTGAAGATAGGTGCTTCAAATGGGAAATGAATTGTTTTTCCAACTTGAGATTTGATATATTCTTCAATTGTTTTAGTTTGAAGTTCACCTTTTTCAATTTCAATTTCTCTTAGAATTGCGTTTTGTTCATTTAAAACCCATCTAACAGTTTTAGCTTCAATTCTAAATGAAGTATAAATTGATTCGATTTTTTCTACTAAAGTATTTGGATCTTTAATATAACCTCTTTCAATTACGCCTTTAGGTAATTTAACTTCTCCATAACTTTCAATTTCTGATCTTCCTGGTTTCTTTTCAATAAAGCCGACTACGTTATCGTTAATCGCAATATTTAATTCTGTTGGAAATGCCATAATTCATCACCTTACCCTTTAAATATTTTTATTATTAGTTCATACAAATATGGATTTGTAAATAAGCTAATTACTGAACCAATGCTTATGAAATAAACATATCTTATATTTTTTTTGCATAATTTCACTATTAAGTATAGTAGGAATCCTAATAGTATTGCTAGTATAGTTCCAAAGAATCCTAAAACTATTCCTAAACTTGCTGAATACAAAAAATATTTTAGCAAGACTTTGTTCTTAAACATTAAAAGCAAATTTAATAATATCATTACTCCCATACCTAGCATAGATTGTAAGAATTGATCTAAACCAGTAAATGCTGATAATACTAAAAGTATTGGAGCAAACACGAAAGTTACTTTCTTTAATGTCACATGATGTTCATATTCACTTACTACTATCATCATCATTAATGATACAATAAGCAAATACATAACAAGTCTAATTATTTTTTGATAGCTAAAATCAAATTTAAAGTCAATTCTTAAATATCCACATACTAAGAATGATAATACAAACGTTAATCCGCCAAATATTTCAATTAGCAAATATTTAATATGGATCGGTTCTTTACAGAAATGACATTTGCCTCTATTGATTAGCCAACCAAATATAGGACATATGTCAATCCATCTAAGTGTATTATCACACTTTGGGCAATGACTTCTTCTATTGATTGACACTTTATCTGCTGTTCTTATACCTACTACATTGAAAAAGGAAGCAAATGTTGCACCAATCATAAATAGGTAAAATATCATAAATATCATTAATAATATTTGCATAATACCACCTATAACAATTATACTATATATTTATAATATATACAAGAAGAAAATTCGAAAAAAAGGCAATAAAAAAGGACTTGACTAAGTCAAATCCAATTTTAATGCTAATTAACTATTAAGCAGCTTTTGTACCAACTGTTGCTTTACCTGCAGCAGAAATAGCAGTAATATTATAGCCATTGACAGAAAGAGTTGTTACTTTAAATTCATATTCTGCAGAATCAATTGTGTAAATTGCTTCAATTGTTCCAGTACAAGCTAAATTTTCTACTAAGAAATCTGCATCAGCATATTCAGTAAATTTTTGTTGTCCATCACCAGTACCTGATGTAACAGAAACTGTTTTTGGTTTATTAGCCTTATTTTCGAATACAAGTTTAATTGTAACATCAGCGCCATTTGCTTCACCTACAACTTCATTTGTTGCTTGCTTAATAGCAGAAACGATTGCTTCGCATGATTTAGCAGAAGCATTCTTCTTTTGTCTATTAATAACTGCGATTGTTACTGGAACAGCGATACCAGCGATGATACCCATAATAACGATAACAGCGATTAATTCAACTAAAGATGTACCTTTTTTGTTTAATTGTTTTGTCATAATTTTTTAATCTCCTTTTCTTTTTTATCTATTTTTATAATTTTCTGTTTTATTCGTAAGAACTTGACTTATTCTTACTACTTATATTATTGCATTAAAAGGAATAAAATGCAATCGTTTTCATAAACTTTTTTTAAAATATTTTTAATTATTAACAATTTATTTACAGGTCGTAATCTTTTTAAAGACACAATAAAACAAAAAGGCTCCAAACGGAGCCATAATGTTTCATTTTTATTCTACTGATGTTGCTAATGTTAATTGTGGTAACATAATTGCCATTAATAAGCACATTACGATTGCATAAACAAACAACATAACAACCGGTTGAATAGTTGCAGTAATTTGCTTAACCTTAACATCTGCTACTTCATTGAAGTAACCATTCAACGAAGCTAATAATTCTGGAATTTGACTTGTTTTTTCACCAGTTTCAATCATACGTTTCATAATTGGATCAATAAATTCAGATTCAGAGAAAGCCTTAGCAAATCCTTTACCTTGAACAACGTTTGTATGAGCTTCAGTTAATAATTCTTGGAAGATTGGATTTGTTGTAACTTTACTAGTAACTTCAAGAGCATCATTTGCATTAACACCACGCCCCATTAATTGAGCTAGAGTTGCTGAAACTATGATTTGTTGATTCATTTGAATTAATTTTCCAAATCCCGGTGTCTTCAAGAAAATCAAAGTCTTTTGTCTTCTAAATTTTGCACTTGTTTTGTTAAAAACAATGTATAGCACAACAAGAATAACAATAAGTATGCCTGACCCCCATCCCCAAGGTGACTTTAAGAAAGCTAAAAATTCAATAAATATTTGGGTGAAAATAGGCATTTTAGCTGAGCCATCGCCTAAGCCTTCAAATAATGCCATAAACTGAGGGAAAACAGTTAAAGTCATAAATACGGCTACAACTAAAGAACCGACTAAATATAGGACAGGTTTTCTAATTGCTTTTTTTATTGCACCATTTAATCTTCTTTGATTATCCATATATTCAACAAGTTTTAATAAAACATCAGCTAATTCACCAGTTGCTTCACCTGCTTCAGTCATTGCAATAACAACCGGTGGGAAATCATCTGGAAACATTTCAAATGCCTTTGATAGTTTTGAACCATTATATACTTCTTGATAAAGAATAAAACAAATTCTTTTTACTGATGCACCTTTTTGTTGTGCAGCAAGCATTTCAAGGCAATCAATCAATTTTTGACCTGCACCAAGTAGAGCACCTAATTGTTTTAAGTAGAAAGATAATACTTGTGGTTTGAATGATGCACCAATACTAAAGTTTTGCAATCTGGTTAAAAGAGTATTATGCTCTTCAACTGAAACAACACTCATGTTTTGCATTGCTAAGAAACGTTCAACCATTGTTCTATTAGTTCCCTGTGCATTACCCTTAACAGTTTTGCCCTTCTCATTAACAGCAGTATATTTGAAGTTTTTCATTACTAATGCCATAATAAGTGTGTGTAATTATGTAACTAATTACTACTCCTTTCTTATAAATATCTATAGAGTATATGGCTTAAATAAGCCATTTTTTTGTTATAAGTAATTAGTCGCTATTAGCAACTCTCATAACTTCTTCAAATGTTGTAATACCATCTAAAATCTTTTGTAAACCTGCTTGCATTAATGTGTGCATTCCACCACGTCTAGCACATTCTTGTAAATCTAGAACGTCTGCATTTTGGTTAATTAATCTTCTCATTTCATCATCTAATACTAATATTTCGAATACACCAGAACGTCCTTTATAACCCTTATTGTTACAAGAAGCACATCCTTTCTTTCTGAAAATCTTAGTAACATTTTTGAATCCATATTTTTCAAAAATAATCTTTTCTTGTGAAGAAATAGTATCTTCATATTTACATTCATCACATAATTTTCTAACTAGACGTTGTGCAATAACACCAGCTAGTGATGAAGAAATTTGGAATGGTTCAACACCCATATCAAGTAA
>Ga0247609_10007121_pt1 | contig 10687 bp, 12 predicted proteins | sample 172DNAGHGlowgp2_FD_193487 | JGI IMG/M metagenome (GOLD analysis project Ga0247609, IMG submission 193487) | Sheep rumen microbial communities from Palmerston North, Manawatu-Wanganui, New Zealand - 1728 DNA GHGlow gp2 | ecosystem: Host-associated > Mammals > Digestive system > Stomach > Rumen ...
ATAGACACCAACAACAGAGATAACACCATCCGGGAGGAGATATGTACCTCTGGTGTGACCAGTGTTCTTGTCATCTTTTGTCTCACCAGGCTTGAACTTCTCAATGACCTTCTTGTCTCCAGGTTTGTCCATCGAATGAATACCCCTGTTGAAAGAATGCTTCCTTATTTCAGATTCCGGGATGGCAATGAACATCTCTTCTGTTGCATCCTCATACATCTTATAAAACATAGTCTTGGCATTCTTGGTGAGCTGAGCAATGGATTCAGCAGGGATAGTGAAAGGTATGGATCCATTCACAGACATCTCATTCTGAATACTCTCTACAAAATCATTCAAGCACTCGACCTCTTCAAGATTTGAACAATCTACAAGACTACTTACTTTACTCATTTTTTAAAAATCTGATATATATTATTTATGGGATAACAGCAAATCATCTTCATCCATATTCTTCATTATAAACTCAATTACCTTTATACAAAATGATTGTGAAGTAATTGAACCATCCAAAGGAGAAATCCATATTTCATTCTCCATTCCATTTGGATGGAACTTAACATTGAATTCCTCTTTCAATTTTTCAATCAATTGTGGAAATTTTTTTCTCAATTCAGTAGAGACATATAAAAATTTTACATCTTTACTGTCATTATATGTTATATAATAATTACTGTTTTTATCTTCTTTGTTATACAGAATTGGAATTGAAAAATACTTATTGAAGGCATTATATTTTATGTCACAAGTACCAAAATTGGTGTATTTTACTTCATATCTGTTAATGAGATATACATGAAAATCAAAAATTCTTAAATTATCAATATATTCATTTGTCTCTTCTCTTTCTTCCTGGCCAAGACTCTTTTTCCTGAGATCACCCCAGACTGACTCATTCAGGTATACTTTAAATTTAGGTATCATTTCTTTATTCATTTTTTGTCATTATAGGTCTTTCAACCATTCCAAGAAGTTTATCTATCACTTCTACACATAATGTATTTGTAATTACTCCATCCTTTGGTTTCAATTCAAAATTGGTATGATCCACCTCGAACTTATCTCCAAACACCTCATTCATCTCTCTTGGATATAACTTGAAAATATACTTGTTTGGTCTTATGTTAACAAACTCATCTGTCTTTTGGTCTTTACCAATGGTGAGCGCTCTGGGTCCATTTTTGTTTTCAGCATAAATGTCCTTACTCTCAATCGGTACAGATATGTTTACTATGTCTGTACCATATGTTGGAAATGTACCTATTTCAAAGAAATTTGTCGGGTCATTTATGGTATATGTGTCTTTGAGGTATGACACAAACTCATGGAAACCAAGACCATCAATATCATTTTCCATTCTTTTTTCCTTTCCAAGACTCTTCTTTCTGATGTCACCCCAAACTGATTCATTAAGGATATTTGGATCCTTTGGTTTAATCGCCATATATGAATCTTTCTTTGTTTTTGGAGAAAAAGCAATAATTGCCATATTCAGAACTTTTCTGTATAAAGTGTTTCTTCCCTTTGGATATTCTTTACTTGATTTGATTCCATATCCCTCTTGCTGTTTGTCAGATGAATTTGTATTTCTAACCACAAACACATCTTTGATGATACTTATGAATGCTGTTATTCTGCTGATAACCAACGGTTCAAATTTTTCAGGTTTCATAATGTTGAAGTAGATTTCATCTTCTATTCCTTCATTATAAAACAAATTAATATGATTTTGACCCTGTACAAATATAGTTGCATCTATATATTTGTTTCCACTATTCAATATTCCAGTTTTTAAGTCTGCTTCATTAACAGTATCATATGTATTTTTCAAATATTTGAAAAAACTATCAATAGAATATTCATCTATTGATGTCTCTTTCCTCTCTTCCTGACCAAGACTCTTCTTCCTGATGTCGCCCCAGACAGATTCCTTGATTTCCTTTTTCCTCAATGCTGGATTCGGTACATTTTCAAGAAGAGCATCAAGGATACCAATCACATTTTTCTTTGGGAAATAGTCACCATCGACAATTATCTTTGTCACCTCATCATCAGGATTATCTTTTTCCACATAGTCATAATATCTTGCATATGCCTCATCATCAAGGTATTTCACCAGGTTATTCCTGATAATTATAAACTCAATTTCATCAGGATTTGAATAATCAGTGGTTGTTTCCATCATACCACCATCCAAGGTTATTGGAATGGATATATTCTTACTACTCAACTGTCTTATACTTCTGTATTCGGATACCGGTTTCTGTACATATTCATAATTTTGGATGATGTAGTTATAAAGGTCATCCATAGTACCACCATTAAGACTGTTGAAATCAACTATATTTTCATTTCTTATCTCTTGACCAAGACTTTTCTTTCTGAGGTCTCCCCAGACAGATTCATTAACATCATCATTAGGTATGAGTATCCTGTGATAAAACACATTGGCGTTTCCCAGAAGATAATCTATAACTTCAAGGAAGAAAGTATTGGTAGATTCACTTCCATCCTTTGGACTGATTGACATATAATCTCCAAAATCCATCTTGAAATTCTTCACTTTGTAGGTATTTTTAAGTTTTTCCAACAGTTTGTCATCATAATATACAAAGGTATCATTAGAGAACACTCTCTTGTTTTCAGAATCATAATAGATAAAGTCTGTTGATTTTGTACCAAGGTCATATTCAAAGATAGGAACATTTATTTCAGTCTTTCCAAAGACGAATATTTCAAGACCTTGGGTACTGACAAGTTTGTATTTATTCTTTATGTAATCACAAAAAGTGATAGGATCCATAAGGTCAATATCATCCTCAATTCTCTTTTCTATGCCCAGAGATTTCCTTCTCATATCTCCCCAGACAGATTCTTCTAAATATGCTTTAAATTTTGGTATCATTATCTGTCAATTATTTTTCTGTATTTTGAGTCAAGGTTATCAATGATAAAATTAAGTACTTCAATGAAAAACTTATTATCAACATTTCTTCCATCCTTCGGATCTATTCCAAGTAATGACATCATACCCATTCTGTCTTCTGTATCATATAGTTTGTATGTTTCTTTCAGTTTGTTATACAGGTTGGGATCAAGTTCTTCAATGTTGGGATATACTGTCACCTTTTTTGAATCATCATCATTATCTATGGCAGTGAAATATTCAAGGACATTATCATTGTCATCAAGTCTTATGATGAAAACATTGACTTCAACATAATCTCCTCTTGTGTATCTCCAGGATAAATCATCTTCATCGGCCAGATTATAATTTTTAAGGATATAATTTCCAAGTTCCTTATAATCCATAAGATTCACATCATTCTCCAGTCTTTCTTCCTGCCCAAGACTCTTCTTCCTGATGTCTCCCCAGACTGATTCTCCAATATATGTCTTAAATTTTGGTATCATTATCTGTCAATTATTTTTTTGTATTTGGAGTCAAGGTTATCAATGATAAAATTAAGTACTTCAATGAAAAACTTATTATCCACATTTCTTCCATCCTTTGGATCTATTCCAAGTAATGACATCATACCCATTCTGTCTTCCGTATCATATAGTTCATATGTTTCTTTCAACTTGTTATGCAGGTTTGGATCAAGTTTTTCAATATTGGGATATATTGTCACCTTTTTTGAATCATCATCATCTACAGCTGTGAAATATTCAAGTAGATTATCATCGTCATCAAGTCTTATGATGAAAATACCAATTCCAGAGGCATTTCCTTTTGTATATGACCAGAATAAACCATCTTCATCAGCCAGATTATAATTTTTAAGGATATAATTTCCAAGTTCCTCATAATCCATAATGTTGATGTCATCTTCAATTCTCTCTTCCTTACCGAGACTCTTCTTTCTGAGATCTCCCCAGACAGATTCCTCTAAATATGTCTTAAACTTTGGTATCATCATCTAATTCTTTGGTTTTTCTTACAAGTGGGTCTTTTATATACATAAGTATCTTGTCAATGATTTCTATACATTGTTTCTTTGTCATAAAACCCTGCTTTGGTTTTATATCTCCATATGGCCATCCTTCCCAATTTTCTGTTAAATCATATTTGTCACTTATTACTCTTCTGAATTCTTCCTCATCTTCCAAAGCTTCCTGAAACTCCTTCATATTTACAATATGAACTTGAGTCATATGATTATCAAACTCAATCTGAATACCAGTAGGTATGCTGTATGCCAATTTCAAACTTGAATCTTTCATCAACTGATTCACACATAATGGGAATTGAACAAACCTTTTAGGTTTTCCATCAATTTTACCATCCCAAATCATAATGTTAGAAGTATCTCCAACACGTTCATCAACCCAGTACATCTCTTTCAAAGTGTCCCTGAGTTCTTCCATAGAACATCCCTCCAGTCTTTCCTCTTTACCAAGACTCTTCTTTCTGATGTCACCCCAGACTGATTCACTTAATTTACTTAACTTTTTCATTTTTCTTTCTTTGAATTGCTACTCTATATGGACGTATCTTTGGACCAATAATGTCAATGAAAGTATCAAGGACTTCAATGTAAAATTTATTAGTGATATGTCTATCATCATCCAGAGGTTTTAAACTATACCAGTTAGGTTCAAAACTATGAAATGTATGATTCTCTTCAACCTTGAAGTTTTCTTTAAGTGCATTCAATACATTTTTACACCTTCCTATTTTCATTTCAATTAAAATCCTTGGATCCCCGTCATCAATACCCATATATTTTAACTTATATGTGTTAAAATTCTTTTCTGAAAATATTATTGGATTACACTCAATCATACGATTTGTTCCAAATATTTTATAGGCAGTGTATCCAGGGAGTGGCATATATTTGCTAATTACATACTGATATAATCTTTCAGCATCCATAAGGTCAATGTCATCCTCAACTCTTGCTTCCTGTCCAAGTGACTTCTTCCTGAGATCACCCCAGACACTTTCACTTATGTATTGTTTAAATTTCGGTATCATTTTTAGAAATTAATATATTAAAATCATTACTACTTTCATCTGCTATCATATCCAAGACAGAAATCAAAAAATTATTTTCTCCATCAGGAATAATAGATATAAATCCATCTTCTGTATTTTCTAACTGGAAATTATTACATAATTTAGTATATAGTTTTGGACATTTTTCTTCAAAATCTTTTTGTGAGAATATTATGGATTCCTTTGCTGTTGGAGAACTCAAATCTATATGATAATTTAATGAAAGATCCCAACTATCATCAAACATACCTCCAGAAATACACATAATTGGTATAATTATTAAATTGGATTTTTTATCAAGTTCTATCTCGGAACCACGAAACTCATATCTTGAATTTAAGTAATTAAAAAGTTCTTCTGGGGAAATCTTATGCTCAATTCTATCTTCCTGTCCGAGACTCTTCTTTCTTATATCACCCCAGACTGATTCACTTATGTATTGTTTAAATTTCAGTATCATAATTATCCTATTTTTTATTATTATCCTATTTTTATTCTTTTTGAAAAGTCATCAACAGTTAGTTTCTTGATTGGTTTTGATGACTGACCACCCTCTGTAAAATGAGTGTGTTCATTGAACACTTCCATCAACTTAGATCCAAGTATCAATTTCTCAGCAGCCTCTGAACAGAGATTCACCTTGTCACTGTCAATATTTACAGTTGCATCTGTATGGATGGTTATGTCATTTGATTTTGTATCTATTGAAAAACCGGCACCACCATTTGTCTTGATTTCCATCTTGTTGTATTTTGGAAGGGAAATCAGATTACCATTACATTCAATTGTCAATCCCTTTTCTGGAAGATAATAGATATAGACATAATCCTTTGTACCATCTCCATTCAAATCTTCTGAAAAGGCGATTACCTTCAATTTTTCACTGGCATCTGCATTTTCATATTCTATGTCCTTGACTGGACCCTTCACTTCAACTGGGCCGAAGTAGATGATATTATATTCATCCTTCACATCTACATATACTCTTTCACCAACTTTCGGAACAGAATATGAACCTCCAGAACCAGTTGGGTTTGGTCCAGGAAGTGCCCATGGCAGGTCATCGTCAATGATGACATATTGACCTCCGACAGTTTGAGTGTGGAGACCATAAACCCTTATCTGACACCTGTTTTTGAAGGTTGGATCGTAATTATTTACAACAATTCCAGTTTTCATACATAAATATTTTGTAAAAGTGCCTTTATACATAGGTATTTATGGTACTTTTTTATACAATGAATACATTTTATGGTACAGGAAAGATTACAACCGGCGGCCAGAAAAAACATAGTTTGGAGTACATCATTAGTAGACAACTGGATGAGAGATCATGCAGATGGTACATTCCATAAAGAGAACCCTTGGCTGGATGGTCAAGTCGGTGTAAAGAGGGCTGGTCTGTCATTTGAATACACGCCGGAAGAAATAGAAGAACTCACAAAATCGGCAAATGATGTCATCTATTTTGCCAACCATTATGGATATTGCCTACATGGTTCCCAGGGTTATAAACCCATCACATTGAGGGACTATCAGGAAGAGATGTTGAGAAGTTATACAGACAACAGATTCACCTGTTGTATGTCTTCCAGACAGGTTGGTAAGACAGTAGTTGCGGCACTGTTCCTTCTTCATAATGCAATTTTCAATGTTGATAGAAACATAGGTATTGCTGCGAATAAACTCGCCACCGCCGTAGAGATTATGGATAAAATCAAGGAGATTATGGATTATCTCCCATTCTTTATGAAACCTGGTATCAAGGTCTATAACCAGACTATGATAGTGTTTGAGAATGGTTGTAGACTTATCGCCCAGGCAACTACAAAAAGGTCATTCATTGGTTTTACAATCCATACCCTTTATTGTGATGAGTTCGCCCATGTAGAACCACATGTGTTGGATGAGTTCTATGAGAATATCATGCCTACTGTTTCATCAATGGATGATTCAAAGATTATCATCACATCTACACCAAATGGTTATAACAAGTTCTTTGATATTTACCAGGGTGGTGTGGATGGTACCAATTCATATCATTCTTTGAGGGTTGATTGGTGGCAGGTCCCTGGCCGTGATGATGAATGGAAGGAAAAGACCATTGCAGACTGTGGTGGTGAGGATGAGTTCATGAGACAGTTCGGTAATTCATTCCTCTCAACCGGTAATACATTGTTGTCTCCAGACAGTCTTGCCAAGTTGCAGAAGAGAAGGACAAAATATGTCAGGAAAGAAATTGTTGAGGTTGAAAGAAACTGGGAAGATGAATACAGGGAATTGAAGTTCCATCCTGACTTTGATGTTGAAGAATTTAGAGACAAAGACAAGAGATGGGTGTTGAGTATAGACCTTTCTGAAGGTGGTGGTGGAGACAACTCCATCCTTAACTTCTTCAATTTGAGAATGAAGAACAAAGATATGCTGAAAGACCTCAATGATCCAGAGAAGGAGTTCAAGAAGACAGATTATTTCCAGCTGGTCCAGGTTGGCAGGTTCAAGAGTAATATCATCTCTTTGGAGAAATTGGCAAAACTGACATATATCCTTGTGACTGATGTCATCGGTTCTGACAATATTAGGATAGTGGTAGAGTACAACACCTTTGGTAGTGAGTTTATGAGACTCCTCCAGACTGTCTTTGGAGACAAGAACAATTTTGATATGTCTTGTATCTTGAAGTTTTATCATTCCGTTGATTCAAAGACAAGAAAGTATGGTCTGAAAGTAAGGGGTGATAACAAACCAGTATTGTGTATCTCATTGAAGGGTCATATCGCAGATGACAGTATCATAGTGACCGATGAAGATACTGTATCTGAATTTGAGGTGTTTAGTAAAGTTGGAGGTACCTGGAAGGCAAGTAGAGACCATGATGATCTGGCAATGTCAACAGTTGATGTGACCGCCATCTTTGACCATCCTTATTTTGAGGTTATGATGGAAGAGGTTATGGGTCTTGAAGAGAATGGAGAACTCTTGAAAATCTATGAACAAAAGATTGATGAGCAGTATGGTAATTTGTATGACAATTATCAGAACCTCACACAGAAGTATCTGCAAGATGATTCTGATTATAACAGGAATCAACCTTCAAATGACTTTGGTGGATATTTTGGAAACAAAGGAATCTATAACTAATATAATTTATAACTAATATGAAGAGATTAAGTGAAAGTATCTGGGGTGACATCAGAAAGAAGAGTCTCGGACAGGAAGAAAGACAGGAAGATGATATAAGTAATCTTTCAATTAAAGAGTTTTCTAAATATTTAGAACTTATGTATACGCTTGATTCTTCTGTAAATAAACGTATGGCAGAAATTGGCTCATCTGATGATTGCATATTTTTTCCAGCATATAAAATGTCTAATACACTGCTCGGAAGATTTGATATCCATTTAAGTGCCCCTAATGAAATTAAATATGTTTCAATTAGTAATGTTGATTGGTTTAAAAGAAATAGTTTCTTTAATGACTTTGAAGAAGCACTTGGGGATGATTTTGAATATGATGAAAATTTATGTAGAATAGTTCCCAAAAAGAAAGATAGTACTTTCACATATGAGGAATTTTTGAATTTGTTTGATCGGTTGTTAGGTATAATAAAGAGACCAGTAAGATATAAAAAAATAAACAATGAAAAGTCTATATTTGACATTGATAATTAAGATATGGTAAAGAAATTTGAAGAGTTTATTGGTGAATCTGTCTGGGGAGACATCAGAAGGAAGAGTCTTGGGCAGGAATCCAGGATTGAAGATGATATCAATAGTATGGACAAATTGCAACTTTTGGATTATCTTCATAAAAGGTATATTTCCACAGTTAAACAGGATCAGATTATATCAGCTGAAACATTGGATAAAATAATGATAACCATATGTATTGATAGTAAAAATTCAACGCCATACTATATGATATATGATGGTGTTGAAAGGGGTAAGAAGAGAATATCACTTCCAAATTCATTTCAGGCAGTTGTTTATTCAACATTCAAAAAAATGAAAGACATGTATAATATAATACAAGACAGAGTTTGTATATATATGTCTCCAAAGGATGGAAGTGAAATTACAAACAAGTTCTTCATTGATTTGGTTGATTTCCTTTTGACGGACATACAGAAACCATTCATAAAAGTATTAAAAATAAGAGATTTGAATGAATCTGTATGGGCCGATCTCAGAAAGAAAAGTCTTGGCCAGGAGGAGAGACTGGAGTTTGATGTGAATTCACTTGACAGGAATGGTCTGTATGACTATGTATTGGACAATTATGGATTCACAGAAAAAGGATCACTTGGTGCATATATTTCCAAGGAGTTTTTTCAAATACCTGTATTTTTTTGGGATAGTTCCCATTTAGTACATCTTATTATTAAATATGTTCCTGGAAATGATAATGAGATTAAGGAAATACATATAGATACAAGTGTCAATACCTGTAAGAAGTTGGTTCAAAAATTCAAAGAAGATTTTATCATTGATGACAATGGTGGATTTGGGTTATTTACATTATATCCACAAGGAAAGAAAAACATAACCAATAGAGATTATCTAAATATCATAGATATAATCATACAATATGCAAACAATCCAGTAATATACAAAAAAGAGAACCAGTAAGGTTCTCTTTTTATTTTATACCCAATCCTTTCTTTCCAAGATATTCAACCTTTTCAGCATAGGTCATTTGTTTTTCTCCTTTTGTGTTGTTGGAGTGTTTCGTTCCATCTGGTAGTACTGGTTCATCGGTTTCCTGATACAACCTGTCATTGCTGTTTGGGATGTTAAGGACTTCCCCCTCATCCAATGCAAATGGGTTGAAGATGTGATTTGCATACATAACCATATCTATCATATCCAAATCCTTGGCAACCCTTTTCCAGGTGAAGTTGTCAATCCTTCCTTTGAAATCCTGTAACACATACTCAACAGAATTACCTTCCATCTTACTGACATTGATGACAGGGATACACATATTGATGTACTCCTCACCATCATAACCAATGTATCTTCTCTTTGTATTAAATAGTTTATCCATTCAAGAATCCTCCTATTGTCTTGATTCTGTCACTCACCTCAATGGTTCCATGTGTAGAAGGACTATCCTTATAAGAACCATTTACCGAGAATGACTTATTCTTCTGCTGATCTGTCATATTGTCATTTTCCTGGAAATTCTCCATAGAATTGATGGTCATATATGACTTGATGATGTCTCCATTGGTGAATGAGTAGAACCTACCCTTTGAGCCATTGAACATATTCTCTATTGCAGCATTATCCCTTGGCATACAATGTTCAAGATCAACTACAAACTTGACCTCTGTGGGGAAGTCATCATAACCAAGCGTATCACTGAACTGTACACTGGTATTGGTAACTGCCATATTACCCATCATTGCAATAGGATCAAGAGGATTACCAACTGTGACATGCCAGAAACCGGATGGTTTTCCTGACAAAAGGGCAGGTACTGCAATACCTTCACCGGCAATACCTATGTTACCTCCAAGGAGATTACCAACCAAACCCTGAAGGAATCCTGAACCCACATTCTTGATACCATTCCAAAGACCCTTGAAGAAATCTTCCGGACCATTGATTGCATCCATCTGGGTTATTTTCTTGAATCCTTCCTTAACATCTCCGGCAAGACTCAATATATATTCTCCATACT
>Ga0247609_10007122_pt1 | contig 10686 bp, 3 predicted proteins | sample 172DNAGHGlowgp2_FD_193487 | JGI IMG/M metagenome (GOLD analysis project Ga0247609, IMG submission 193487) | Sheep rumen microbial communities from Palmerston North, Manawatu-Wanganui, New Zealand - 1728 DNA GHGlow gp2 | ecosystem: Host-associated > Mammals > Digestive system > Stomach > Rumen ...
AAGATCTGTTTCTATATATGATAGTTACAATGCTGCCAGCATAAAGGCCTCTTATTATGTAGGAGGTATTGTGGGCGGTATGGTCTGGGACAGTTATCTCAGGATTGCGAATGCGTACAACGTAGGTACGGTATCTGGCCAGGGCAATGTCGGTGGCGTTATCGGGTACGTCGACTACGGTAAGCTGGAACTGATGAACGTTTTTAATGTTGGATTGGTGGTTGGTTTGGAAGGAAGTTCGACACACATAAACTCTATTGCGACTTTTGATGTTTATTCCCTTGACTCGTATGTCCTCGATAACATATTCTACCTTGGCTCGAATGAAAAAGATGTAGGTGTTTCTGTGACGGAGGAACAGTTCGCTAATGGAACTGTCGCTTCGATAATGCATAGTTATAGCTATGATGGTGTTGATGGCTCGATATGGGGCCAGGAGGTCGGTGTTGACCCGTTGCCCAATTTTAGCGGAGTCGTGTCTGGTGCGGTGACTTTGCCTTCGATTACGCTCAGTCTCGATACGGGCAGTGCGGAACTCTGGACGATGGAACTCCCGATTGGCTACCGTCATAGGATTCCCGATGTCAAACGCGTAAATTACGAACTGTTTGGCTGGTACGACAATGCGGCGCTGACAGGTGAAAAAGTGACGCATGTACCCGACACGCAAACGACCGACGTGAAGTTCTGGGGCCGCTATGAACCTGTGTACAAGGTGACTTTGAAGACGAGTGGGGGAACGGTACCCGTAGACAGTGTGGAATCCTACATACACACTGTAGGGGCGAAACTTCCGAACGGGGCCCTGCGTGAAGGCTATGTGTTTGCGGGCTGGTATGCCAGTAGCGATTTTAGCGGGAGCCCTGTTGATTCTGTTACCGCGGTGGACGAAGGCGACAAGACCTTCTATGCAAAGTGGATAGAGATGCGGGCCCCGAAAAAGAATGCCGACGGCTGCTATGCCATTTCGGATGCCGGTGAACTCTACGGTTTTGCCGCAATCGTGAATGCGGCGGACGAGGAAGGGCTCAACAAGGAGGCGTGCGCCGTCCTGACGCAGGATATCGTTGTCAACAGGAACGTGCTGGACACTGCAGGCAAGCTCAATGAGAAAGATGTCCTCGCGTTTGTGCCGTGGAACCCGATAGACAGCTTTATGGGGACCTTTGATGGACAGATGCACTCGATTTCGGGCTTGTTCATACTGGACACGCTGACGGACGAAGATATCGACAATGGCCTCAAGGCGAATGACAAGAAACCGGTCGGCTTTATAGGTAGCATGGGCTTTGTCGAGGATGCGCCTGCCATTGTAAAGAATGTCGGTATTGTTGGCTCCTATTTCAAGAGCGATGCACACTATGTGGGTGCGGTTGTCGGCGAAGTGTTTGCTTACACCGAGACAGCAATTTGGGACGTAACGGTTCCGCTATATGCAGAAATCAGGAATACATACAACACGTCCGTGGTTGACGTGCGAGATAGGATTGGTTATGCCGGAGGGTTGGTTGGCCTTGTTCATTCAGCTTCTTATCTATTCATGGAAAATAGCTATAACCTCGGTAACATCAGTTCCAACGACAATGCTGCCGGGTTAGTTGGAGGTGCCGATAAAAGGAAAATACGTATTGTGAATTGTTACAATGCGGGTTCTGTTACCGGTAAATTGCGGAATAGTCTTGTTCTGAATGTTTGTTCTAATTGTGAGTTTGATGAGAAAATAATTACGAATAGCTATTACCTGTATACAGGATCGTCCAAGAATACTTGGGGCGAAATTGGCGGTTATGCTGTAGATGAAGAGGAATTCGCCGATGGACGCATTGCCCTAGCGCTGCAAAAAGGCGAAAACGGCGCTGTATGGGGGCAGAATGTCGGGGTTGACCCGTACCCAGTGCATTCCGGTACAGTTGAAAATTCCGCTGCTACGTGGTACAAAGTGACGTTCCATACTTTTGAGGGCGATACGGCGAAGTACTTCGATTATTATGTGGCTGGACTATACAAAAAACTTCCCGCGACGCCTTCGACTATAGAACACATGGAGTTTGACGGCTGGTATGAATGGTCTGATTTTAGCGGCTCCAAGCAGACGTATATTTCTAGCTATGCGACAGGTAACATGAATTTCTATGCCAAGTACGTGCCGAAATCGTATACCGTTCGTGTTGAAGCGAATGATTCCGATTACGGTTATGTGGCGGGCCTCCCGGCCGATGCAGAAGAGGCTAAGTATTCGTTTGGCAGCACTATAATCTTAAAGGCTGTTGAACTTGATTGTTACATCAATGAATGCTACGAGTTTAGGTATTGGGAAGACGACCCCTCGATTACGAGCCCCATGCGTACGGTCCTTGTCATGGGAGATACGACATTTGTCGCTCACTTCGAAGCGGTTCCGATGAGTTCGAGTTCCAGCGTCACACCGTCTAGTTCTAGCGCAAAATCAAGTAGCAGCGCGAAGTCTTCTTCTAGCGTCACACCGCAGTCGAGCTCCAGCTCGACAAGTGTGTCCACTAGCAGTTCTTTCTTGAAATCTAGCAGCAGTTCTGCCCCGAAGTCCAGCAGTAGCGCGAAGTCCAGTTCTTCGGCGAAGTCCTCTTCGAGCAAGGCTCCCAAGTCGTCTAGTTCGTGCAAGAACTGCATTGGCGTGGGCCTGCCTGTCGTTGCTGCTGCCCCGCAGTTCAATGTGGAAGTTGCCGGCCGCAACATATTGGTGGCAGGGGCTTCGGCCGGGTATGACTATGCATTGCTCGACATGCAGGGCCGCGTGCTCCGCAGGGGAGCGGTCGTTGGCGCGAACTTTGCCATCCCGGTAACACGTGCGGGTACGTACCTGGTGCGTATAGGCGACCGTATGCGGCGCGTATCCGTGAGGTAAGAAGTTTTATATTTGCTGCGTGTGGTGTTAGGAGGAATTGTGCTTTCTAAAAAGTTGTTTATGCCTGTGGCAATCGCCATGCTTGCTGTGTCTGCGCATGCCGCGAAGGCGATTGTCTCGGAAGAACCTGATTTTGTAGATGGCTGTTACCAGATTTCGACTGCCGCGCAACTGTACGGTTTTGCCGAGATTGTGAACGGCACGTTTGGGAATCTGACGGGTTATGCGGGCCTCCGTGATAGCGCCGCCTGTGGCAAGCTTACAGCCGATATCGTGGTGAACGAGAATGTTCTTGACGCCGACGGAACCCTGAATACGGCGGATACGGCAGAATTTGCGCCGTGGATCCAGATCCATCATTTCATGGGCTCGTTTGACGGCCTGGGCCATACGATTTCGGGCCTCTACTTTAATTCTACTGACCATGACCAGGTGGCGTTGTTTTCTTCGGCGGGCTCGTACTCGGAGAATGCCGATACCATGGAAGTTTCTATCAAGAATGTCCGTCTAGTAGACACCTATTTCCATGCAAGCAATAACGTGGCCGGAATTCTCGGCATGGACGCCTATTATGGAAAAGTGTCCATCGACCGGTGCAGCTTTGACGGAGTTATTGAGGGCGAATCGCAGGTAGGCGGCCTGGTGGGCTGGGGCTATCGCAATCTCTCTATCACCAATAGCTTTAACGAGGGCCGCTTGAACGCGGAGGCCTATGTTGGCGGAATTATGGCTTTACTTATCGGTACGAATATCTCGATTGTGAATGTCTATAATGTGGGCCCTGTTTCGGGCGATGATTACGTGGGGGGGATAGTTGGCATAATCTCCGGCGATAACGCACGCCTGGTGAATGTCTTCAACGCAGGTCCCGTGAATGGGACTTCTAGCAATTCCCGTGGTGTGGGTGCTGTGGCGGGAAGTGCCAGCAAATACGTTATCGAAAGGGGAACCATAGACAACGCTTTTTCCCTTGCTCCGGGAATCGATTCAATCGGAATCTCCATGACGGAAGAAAAGTTTGCCAACGGTACCGTGGTCACCCTGATGCGGAATTATAGCTACGAAGGTATTGACGGCCTAGTGTGGGGCCAGGATATTGGTTCCGATCCGCTGCCAAAACTTACCGGGGTTGTCACTGGCGATGTGGCGTTACCTACGATTACGCTCAGTCTCGATACGGGTAGTAGCGAACCCTGGACAAAGGAAATCCTTGCCGGTTACAAGTTTAGGATCCCCAATATTGATCGCGAGAATTACAAGTTGCTGGCCTGGTATACCAAAGAGAACTGTGAAGGCGAGTCCGTGACGCATGTCCCTGCGACGCAGACTACCGACGTGAAATACTGGGGCCATTACGAACGCGTGTACCGTGTGACGCTTGAAACCAATGGCGGCAAGGTGGATTCGCTGGGCATAGATTCGTATGTCCGTACTGTTGGAGCGAAGCTCCCGCGGGCAGTCTCGCGCACGGGGTATGTCTTTGCCGGCTGGTATGCGGAAGAAGACTTCAGCGGGGATGCTGTCGATGCCATTACTGAGGTAGATGAGGGCGACAAGGTCTTCTATGCCAAGTGGCTCCAGGCGAAGGTTCCGGAAATGGGCGGGAACGAATGCTATGTCATTTCGAATGCGGAAGAACTCTACGGCTTTGCCGCTATCGTGAACGGGGCGGATGGCTTTACCCGTCAGCAAGACGCATGTGCCGTCCTCTCGCAGGATATCGTGGTGAACAGGAACGTGCTGGACGATGAAGGTAACCTCAACGAGGCGGGAATTGCGGGATATATTCCGTGGAATCCGATTGACAGTTTCGAGGGAACATTCGACGGGCAGATGCATACGATTTCGGGCCTGTATTATAACGACCCGAAAGACCATGATAAAAAGAAGGACGTCGGGCTCTTCGGTGCCGTTGGAGGCGAAAAGGGCTCGCCCGTTGTTATAGAGAACCTGGGCCTTGTAGATTCGTATTTTGCATCGGATGCGAGGAGTGTAGGGGGTATTGTCGCGCGCGTTCTGGAATATCGGACAATCTGGGCAAGCTATTATGCCGAAATCAGGAATGTCTACAGTACATCTACCCTGGAGACTTCCGACAGCACTCTTTCTGTGGCCGGAATTGTGGGCCATGTCGACAGGGATGCGTACCTGCATATTGAAAACTGCTATAACCAGGGGGCAATCCGTGGTTACAGGAACTATATGTCGGGGCTTGTTGGGTATTCTGGCCTTTCCGACAAGATCGTTATGGTGAATTGCTATAATGCGAAACCCGTCAGCTATGTGGTGAATTCGTCCACAGTAAGTCAGCTGATTGCCTATTCGCCGCAGTTGGAGGGTATTGTGGAGATTGTCAATAGTGTTTATATGGATTCGTCGAAAAGGGAACTCGGAGGTATCTTGGCTCCGAGAACGCGCTTTACCGATGGGACTGTCGCGGAAATACTGCGCGAAGGCGTAAATGGCGAAATATGGGGCCAAAATGTCGGTGTAGATTCGTTCCCGCTGTTCTCCGGGAAAATCCAGAATTCTGGTGCTATTAGGTACAACGTAACGTTCTATACCTTTGATGAAGATACGACGACTTTCTTTAATCAATACTGGGCGGGTGTGGAAACGAAACTCCCGCAGGCACAAAGGGAAGGCATGTGGTTTATGGGCTGGTACGATAATGCCATGCTTGGTGGGGACCGTGTTTCGTACATTAAAGAATCGGATGAGGGTGATTTGAAATTCTATGCCAAGTGGGAACTGAGGACCTTTAGCGTGCGCATTTTGATCAACAATCCTGATGGGGGGCGTATTACGGGCCTTAAGTCGGGTAGTTGGTATACCTATGGCGAATTGGTGTCGGTAACGGTGGAACCCTTTGAAGGCTTCTATCTGAACTACTGGAGCGACCTCAAAGGCGAAACCGAGCAGCCGCTGGTCCGTGAATTCTATGTCGATAGGGATATGACCATTACAGTTTACTTCGGCAAGTATAGCTCGAGTTCTTCCAGCGAGCCGCAGTCCAGCTCCAGCGTCACTCCGCCATCGAGTAGTTCCGCGAAGTCTTCTTCCAGCGTCACACCGCAGTCTTCTTCCAGCGTCACACCGCAGTCGAGCAGTTCTGCGAAGTCCTCTTCCAGCGTCACACCGCAGTCGAGCTCCAGCTCGACAAGTGTGTCCACTAGCAGTTCCTCCCTGAAGTCCAGCAGCAGTTCTGCCCCGAAATCGAGTAGTAGCAGTCGTCATTCCGGGCTTGACCCGGAATCTAGCTCCAGTAAGGGAGATGGCGGATCTTCGTCCGCCATGACGAGTAGCAGTGCGAAGTCTTCTTCGAGCAAGGCGCCCAAGTCGTCCAGTTCGTGCAAGAACTGCTTTGGAATGGGCCTTGCCGTTACGGCGGCCACTCCGCAGTTTAATGTGGAAGTCGCCGGCCGTAATATCCTAGTGGCAGGCGCACAAGGCGCGCAGTATGCATTGCTCGACATGCAGGGGCGCGTAATCCGCAGGGGCGTTCTCGAAAGTGCGAATGCTGCCATTCCGGTGAACCGTGGCGGTAATTACCTTGTCCGCATCGGCGACCGTGTAAAGCGCATATCCGTGAAATAATACCTGCATTTGTCATCGCGGACTCTGTTCCGCGATCATCGCTTGTTTTATAGAAATCTGCAATTTGTTTTATGGATTATAAAAAATTTTTCTATGAAATACTGAATTGCTGAAATTCGCTTAAAATCGCCAATTGTGTTTTAAGAAAATTGTTGCGTGCAGATGTGCAATAACCTATTTTATTGTCATGATGAAATCAGTTGTTGAATATAAAGACTACCGCGAGTACGTGTTGGACTACTACCGCGAACGCAAGCGCACATCGGCGTTTACGTGGCGCGAGTTTGCCAAGATAGCCGGATTCGCGTCGGGGTCGTACTTGAAGCTCGTTTGCGATGGCAAGACCCGTCTTCGTCTAGAAGGAGCGAAGAAGACTGCGCATGCAATGGGGTTGCAGGGTTTCGAGTACGACTACTTTATTTTGATGGTGCGCTACGAGAGCGCAAAGACGGAGCAGGAGAAAAAGAAATGCTTCGAAGAAATGGAAGCGTTGAGCTCGGCTCATAACGTGAAGATTCTCGGGAGCGAACTCTACACGTTCTACGAAACCTGGAAGCATTCCGTGGTCCGTGAGCTAGCGGTTGCTATGCCGGGTGCGAAGCCGAACGAAATAGCGAAGGCCTGTAGGATTCCGATTTCTGCGGCCGAAGTGAGCGACAGCCTTAGGTTCCTTGTGAATGCGGGGCTACTTACGCGCGACATCAAGGGCAAATACCACCAGACGAATCGTTCGCTTACAACGGGGCGCCTGAAGGTTGTCTCTGTGGCGGTACATTCGCTGCTGCGCCAGATGGGCGAGTTTGCGCTTGAGGCGCTCGACAAGTTGCCCATTTCGGAACGCCACTTTAGCGGGATTACCATGGGCGTAACCAGCGAAACTTACGCGAAAGTCGTGGAGGAACTTGCGCAGTGCCGCAAACGCATCGTGTCGATTGTCGCCGATGAGCCGCATCCGGATAAAGTTTGCAGGCTCAATTTCCAGTTTTTCCCGCTGACGGAGAATTTAAACGAGGTCCAGGTAACGCCGGACAAAGGAGAATAAGGTATGTTTGAAAAAAAGGACTTGAATATGAAGAAATGGATACTGCCGGCGTTTGCGCTTGGGTCGATTTTTATGGCAGCCTGTTCCGACAGCAGGGATACCGTCGGTACGAGCGAGGAATCCGAGGGCATCACCGCCGTTACGGACTGGGAAGTCGCTGGCGTGTCGCAGAAGGGGCCGTTCGTGACGGGTTCCGCGGTGACCGTGCAGGAACTCGACGGCATTACGCTCAAGCAGACGGGCAAGAGCTTCAAGGGCACCATCAAGAGCGACAAGGGCGACTTCGCCATCAAGGATATCAATTTGCAGTCGCAGTATGCTATTCTCGAGGCGTCGGGCTACTACCGCGACGAAATTTCCGGCAAAAAGTCCGCAGCTCCGGTGACGCTCCGCGCCTTGACGGACTTGTCTAATCGCAAGACGGTGAACATCAACTTGCTAACGCACCTGGAATACGAGCGCGTGATGTACCTCGTGACCGAGAAAAAGAAATCCATTGCTGCGGCAAAGGCGCAGGCAGACGAGGAAATCCTTGCGGCGTTCGGCATTGAGGGCGATTTCGGGAAGTCCGAAGACCTGAACATCTTCGAGTCGGGCGACGGCAACGCAGCGCTGCTTGCGATAAGTGTGCTGATGCAGGCAGATGCTGACGTGGCGGGCCTCACCGAGCGCATGGGCGAGTTCAGCATTGCGATTGCGGAAGGTGGCGACTGGGAAGATGCCGACACGAAGGCCGTGATTGCGGACTGGGCCTGTGATGCTGACCTCAAGGGAACGCTTGCAAACGTTCGCAAGAACGTGGAAGACTGGAAATATGCGGATACCGTGCCCGCCTTCGAAAAATACGTGACGAACTTCTGGTGGGATAACTACGGGCTCGGCCAGTGCACCGAAAAGCGCGAAGGCGATACCAAGCGCAACGTGAACAAGTTGAGCAAGATGTATAACGAATACTTTGTCTGTGAAAGCGGCCGTTGGGTTATTCCGGGTGAAGAGACTGCATCCAGTTCGTCGTCCGGCGGCAAGGATGAGTCCTCTTCCAGCGTCACACCGCAGTCGAATGAAGCGTCATCGAGTTCCATTTACAATCCGTTTGATTCTGTCCCGGATCTCCCTGCTGATTTGGCCTTCCTGGATTCGAATTACAAACGCTTGGGCTACATGAACATGGCTGATGGCAATCAAAAGGTATGGTTCTTTTCTGGACGGAAGTCTATGGACAATTCGAACGTGCGGGATAGCGCGGCGGGGGACTTAGTAAAGATTCTCGGGAAAAAGGACTTTGCTTATGAGGGCATTGTACAGAACGATTCGGTGAAAATGTCGGGCTATAGTGATACGTCCTATGTCTACAAGAAGGAAAAGGACAACGTTGTTTACAAGGTCGCCATCACGAAATATTCGGCTACGTACAATTTCAATTTCGATATAAAGGTTGTCATTTTGAAGAAGGGCTTCGAGGAGTTGTCGACAAATGCGTCGAGCAGGGATTCCCTGCCGGATTATCCCAGCGACATGTCTTTCGTGAAACGATACGTAAAGACTAAAACGGAATACACTGAATATGCCGATGGGAAACAGGTCGTGTGGCGCGGCGAAACCTATGCTTGTGGCAGCGGCTGCGACGATCTTGCTGCGGAACTGGTCGGCGATGCGACGGCAAAGGGTTTTGCCGATGCGGGAACCTATTCCAACGATTCGCTGGACAACGTCTACACCGAGGATTCGCACGTTTACACGAAAACGTCTGGCGGTAAGGTTTATTCGCTTGTTATTACAAAGGGCGAGACTACCGTTGTTTCTCCGGTCTTGATGCGCACGTTTCTTTCGGGGATGTTGTACATTAAAGTGATTGCTCGTGATGCGGGAATCGATGAAATTCCCACGGAACCAAGGAAGGACTACAGTTCGCCCAAGTATAGGGACATGCCTGCGGATCTGGCGTTCATCATGGATGCGACAGATTCCTTCTATAGGACCTATTCCGACGATTCGCTTCGGACGACCTGGAAATGCTACAGCACTGTCGGTCGGGAGTCGGAACTCCCTGCTGAAGCGGTAGAAAAGGCCGATGAATATGCCACTTTGGTGGAATCGCACGGGTTTACCCTGAAGAGCCGGGAGGAATATGAACCGTCAAAACTTCAATCGATGGGCTATTGGTCTTGCAATATGACCGATGACTTCACCCCGGTTACATTGTATCGGTTCGAAAAGGAAGTGGCGGGCTTCTACTACAAGGTCGATGTCTATTCGTGCGTGACTTCACACCTTAGTGATTTAGGGATTTATTCCTATGAAGCCAACGCCTATATGGAGACGAGTATTTACGACAAGTAAGAAGGTTGCTTGTTAGGAGAAGAGAGAAAAAAGACCTCGCTAGTGCGCTAGCGAGTTTTTTTGTGCTTGTCATCCTGAGCGCGAACCACCTACGTCATCCTGAGCCCCGCAGGGGCGAAGGATCCAGACCAGCTTTTGTTGAAGATCTTCCATGTTCTCAGAACATGTGTCGCATGTTCTAAATTGTCAAATTTTTCAAAATAAAGCAAAAAGTGGTAAAATTTGCTCAAAAACACAAATTTTATGTTCTAAATCGTAAAAACAAACCTATATTTGATACCATGAAGGAAATCGTTGAATATACAGATTATCGCAAGTTCATTCAGGACTACTACGATGAACGCAAGCGTTGCTCCGCTTTTTCTTGGCACGCGTTTGCCCAGAAGGCGGGCTTCTCTTCGGATGTCTACCTGAAGTATGTCTGTGAGGGGAAAAAGAATTTGAGCATTGCGTCGGCGGGCTCGGTGGCGACCGCAATGGGGCTGGTCGGTTTCGAGTACGACTACTTTATCTTGATGGTGTCGTATGCGCATGCCAAGAGCGATACGGCCAAGCGGGCCGCATTCGAGGAGCGCTGTGCACTCGCGCAGGCCCACAAGATTCGGGTGCTCGGGAATGAAGAGTTCGATTATTTCAAGTCGTGGAAGAATTCTGTAATCCGCGAACTGGCCCCTCATATGCCCGGCGCAAAGCCGCTCGAGATGGCGAAGGCCTGCAGGCAGAAGATTTCGGCGGCGGAAGTCTCCGAGACGCTCGACTTCTTGGTGAAGGCGAAACTCCTGAAGAAGGACAGGAGTGGAAACTACCAGCAGACGGACAAGGCCAT
>Ga0247609_10007123_pt1 | contig 10684 bp, 8 predicted proteins | sample 172DNAGHGlowgp2_FD_193487 | JGI IMG/M metagenome (GOLD analysis project Ga0247609, IMG submission 193487) | Sheep rumen microbial communities from Palmerston North, Manawatu-Wanganui, New Zealand - 1728 DNA GHGlow gp2 | ecosystem: Host-associated > Mammals > Digestive system > Stomach > Rumen ...
TGTATATTCGTAGCTGTCCTTGTCCGGCGCATTCCCTGGATTTTCCGGCTTTACATATAGATACCCGTCACCTTTTTTTGGAAACGTAATACTCTTAATCATAAGTTATTGATTTTTAGTTGATTTTGACTCTTACAATATATCTGTCGGTCTTTATGACCCGGTCCTTGCCGTCAAAATGAGCCGGGACATTGATGGTTACGTGTTTAATGACGTCGTCCGGTCCAAAAATAAACCCTGGAACACTGAGGCGCTCAAGTTCATGGCGGTCAACGTAAATGTTTCCGTCAAGCGCTTCAATGTCCTTCTGTGCTTCAATGTACATCTCAAGAGCCTTCTCTGCGTCTTCAATGGTCTGGTAGGCGCTGGTGGTGAACTTCCCGTCAGAGCCTTTCGTAAGAATGAGGTAAATGTAGGTCTTCATAATCTTTTCTCCTTTTTTCTTTACTAATATACAAAAACTATGCCAAACTTAGACTATTTATGGTAAATAAAGTGCACTTTTATGAGAAATTTACGTTTATACAGCACAGACGCTGAGTTCAAAACAAATGAGCAAAATGCTGGCGGTGACGGTTCAAATATTGTCACTATAGTTCCTGGTATTTCTAAAACAAATGATGAAAGGAAAAGTTATTTTAACCAGCATAATGATATAGAGGTGTTGAATATTCGTTGTGATGGTTATGTTACCGCAACAACCAAATCTGTTGGCAATACAACTTATGCTAAAATTAAGCATATTTCTGGTACAACTGAGCAGGTTAATTTAAACTATCCAGCTTATACAGTAGATGGTTTTGCGCAAGCGAATTCATTTGTAACTATTACAGTTCCGACACAGTCAGCTGCCACATTTTATTATGTTGTAAAAAATCCAGAAAACTATGTGGAAGCAAAATATAATATCACAGAAACTGGTAGTGCGACAAAAATATATAATAAATCTAATTATTATGCAGATACATTTGCTTATATGGAGTTGGATGGCGTTATTCTCTCGGCTGCCCCATCATTTACATTCTCAACGGCTGGGGAACACACGGTTAAGTTTTTCTTTTCCGGCAGTCCAGATAATACTTTTAGATATCAATCGTTTCAAACAGTAACAGCTTTAACGGAATTCACTTTTCATAAAGGCGTTACCAATATACAAAGTTCTTTCTTTAATGGATGCACTAATTTAAAAAAGGTTAATTTCCCAAATACACCCATTACTTTAAATGACTACTGTTTTCAAAATTCTGGAATTGAAGAATTTACCATACGGAGTAATATGTCTCTAAATGCTCGCGTTTTTTATCAAGCCAGAAATTTGACAAGCATTACAATAGAAGATGGAGTAACGACTTTAACGACACAACTTTTTGGGTATACCGACCTTAAAACAATATCCATTCCAGATAGCGTTACAGAAATAGGTAACTATTGTTTTCAAAATAACACCGGTTTAACAGAGATAACATTGCCAAAAAATTTATCCTCACTTGGCGGTGGCGTTTTTTCAAATTGTAGCGGATTAACAAAAATAACCAGTCTTGCTACAACAGCGCCAAGCATAAGATATGATGCTTTTCAAAACGTTCCGTATTACGGAACCTTATATTATCCAACAGGAAGCGATTACACCAGTTGGTTTTATAGGTCTTCATCTTATTACACGCTTGGTACTTATCGATGGTCAAGCGTAAAAATATAATGCAGTTAAATAAAAAAAAATATGAAACAGATAGAACTTTATCTTTCTTTAAATGACTATTTTAATTCTATAAAAAATAGGGACCATTCTGTAATGAATGTATCTCAAGTTGGCGATGTTGGTGAAGAAGAATATCGCTATGATAGAGTTGTTATAACAAATGAAACTAACCCGGTTCTTTTAAGTATCGCCATTTCTGCTGGGTGGAACTATACATTCCCAGATAAGGTAACTCTGCAGGAACTTTCCATGTTATCAATGGATGATATTATAAACAATATAGCAGGAAACACGGCATTGACTAATTTTGACGAATTTCAATACTGTACAAGTATTGGTTTAATTACAAATGACATGTTCTCTGGCTGTTCGTCATTAGCATCTATAGTTGTTCCTCAAACTGTTAGCGCTGCTGTCGCCGACGCTTTTGCTACTTGTAGCCCAAATATTCAAGTTACTTATTTAAATCCGGATGTTGAGATTATTAGCGGTGCTCTTAAAAGAATACGTGCAAGTTATAATATTCCGAACGTTAGTAGGTGGGATACATCAAAACGTTTATTTTATGCGGATGAAAATTTAGCCAATTCAGCACTTTTAGCTGTTCTTAGTAATTTTAATGAAACGGCTGAAAAAAAACTAGACAATCCTATCTATAAAACCGGTTTTAAACCGGTTGTTGGTGATAATAGAATTGATTTTGAAGAGGAAGGCTCAGGTGGCATGAACGGCTATAACTTTGAGTTTGATTTCGTGTTATATTTAAAAGAAGGCAATACTATTATCCCGAATAGTTTTATGACTGATTCATATACATATGGTGTTGGCTTAACAGGTTGCCTTGAACTGCCGGATACAATAACTTCAATTGGTACTGAGGCGTTTAGATATAATACCGGTTTAACAAGTATTGTTTTTGAGAATGGCGGCAAAAACATTGAAAGAATTGATGATAAAGCGTTTGAATACTGCCAAGGAATTGAAAATTTCACAGTTCCGGAAAATGTCACATTTATTGGGGATAGGGCTTTTTCTTGTTGCCATAGTCTGACTAGCATAACCATTGGAAATAAGGTTGAAAGCCTTGGCGCTTATTGTTTTTCTGCCTGTAGTGCAATGACCGAAATTACAATACCTAGTGGAGTTACAGAATTGAAAAACAGATGTTTTGCTGGTTGTAAATCTTTAACTAATGTTAATATTTCCGGAAATAGTCTTAAAAATATTGGCCCGTACTGTTTTCAGAGTGCATCATCGTTAACTTCTTTCACTATTCCAGACAGTGTAACATCAGTTAGTTCCGGCTGCTTTATATATTGTTCATCCTTAAAATCTTTAACTATTGGTAGTGGTGTTAATGAATTTAAAGCCTTCAACTATATAACGAGCGGATATTACGGATGTAACGCGTTAACTTCAATAACCATTAATGAAGGCTGTCGTATTTTATGGGACAGTGCTTTCAATTACCTAAAAATAAAAACTGTTAATTTACCATCAACAATTATATATTTTGGTGCTGCGGCGTTTTCTAGTTGTGATAGTTTAACTGCAGTAACAATTCCATCAAATACTATATATGTTGGCCGACGATGTTTTGCAAATTGCAAATCACTGACAAGTTTGGTTTTCCCGACAAATGTATATATTCTAGATAGCGGGGTTTGTGAAAATTGTACTTCTTTGACAAGCGTTACTATTCCGAATGGTGCTGCATATATATATACTAGTGCTTTTTCAAATTGTATATCTCTTAAATCAATTGATTTACCGGACACGATTAGAGAAATTGGCACCTATGCATTTGGTCGTTGTTTATCTTTAACCTCTATAACGATACCAGAAAGTGTGAGTGCAATTAGTTATTCTTCCTTTACGGAATGTTATGTAAATGAGTTTATAAACAATTCAAAATATACAACATCATCAACATATTGGGGAGCAACATTACTAACGAGCGATTACTCTGTTTCCAATGGGTTTATTATTAAGGATAATAATATTATCGCATATCGTGGTAATTTAACTAATTTAATAATACCAGACGGGATTACTGGAGTATCATCAAGTGCTTTCCAGAGTTATGATATTATTAGTGTAAGTTTTCCTTCAACGATAAAAGAAATTGGAAATTACGCATTCTATCATTGTAACAAACTAACTTCATTAACAATCCCAAATACTATTGAAACTGTTGGTGCTTATGCTTTCAGCTATTGTAGTAAATTGACGGATTTAGTTATTGGAAGTGGGGTCACTTATTTTGGGGATTCCGTTTTTTACGAATGTACTTCTCTAACTAGTGTAACGTTAACTGAAGGTTTGACAACACTTGGCTCTAATATGTTTAGGGGTTATGATTCCTATTATTACCAAGATGAATATTGCCCGTTCAGTTCAATAACAATACCGAGCAGCGTTACAGGCATCCCAGAAAGTTGTTTCTCCTTTGTTAAAAATTTGTCAGCAATAACATTTATGGGAGATTTCGACCATATGACAATTGATAGATTTGCTTTTTCCGGAACGCCATTTTTACAACTTTGCGGGAGAACAACAAATTCAATAACATATATAGGAAATGTTGCATATCGTGTTTACTCAACCGGAAATACTAGCTACACATTAAAAGAAGGAACAACTTCTATTGCTGGCGGATGTTTTAGCGGATGTTCAAAAATGACAGGGTTAACAATACCAAATAGTGTTACTAATATAGGTAGTTATGCGTTTGCAGATGCTTCAGCCATGACTAGTTTGGTTATTCCAAGTAGTATAACTGAAATACGAGACTATACTTTTATGACGTGTAAAAGCTTAGCAAATCTAGAATTACCAAATACTATTGAAAAGATAGGTAACTATGCTTTTTACTCTTGTGCTACTTTGTCTAGTATAACCTTACCAGAAAACGTTATAAAAATTGGTAATAAGGCGTTTGCATCTTGTACATCATTAATTAGCTTTAGTTTTGGGCAGAACAATAATCCATTAAAACTTCATGGTGGATTATTTAGAGAGTGTCGTTCTTTGACTGGTATTACTTTTCCAAGAAATATTATTGAAATTAGCCATGACGATTTCTGGGATAAAATGTTTTATGCTTGTTCAGCTTTAACAACAATTGTTTTTGAAGGGGCAGATACTAAAATATATGAAAGAGGTAATAATGGTTTTTTCTCGGATTTACCTTCTTTAACAAGTGTTACTTTACCGTCAAATTTGACAGAGATACCTTATGGTATGTTTGCGAGAAGTGGATTACAAACAATTACATTACCGGCTTCTTTAACCGGAATCAGTGACTATGCTTTTTCTGGAAGTGCTATCACTTCCATAACTTTGCCAGGCACATTAAAAACAATTGGCAGAGACGCATTTGGAGCATGTAATAATTTAACCGGTTTGGCTATCCCGAACTCGGTGACAAGTATAGGTAATAATTTTATTTATAGCTGTACAAGTTTAACTAATTTATCATTTGGCTCTGGTATTACAACGCTTCCAGATGTTAATTCTTGGTGCGTTTTTCAATCACTAACAAGTATAACTGCTCCAGATACTATTACCGGGTATTCTGGCGATGATTGTGAATGGATATCAAAGGCCCCATTTGTTGTATGCGGATACTGCCAAAGCGATGGCGGAATTTATTATCTAAACAATAAAATAGCACTAAAATGTACATCAACTGGCTTGACAGAATACACTTTTAAAGAAACTACAACCGCAATAAACGGCTCATGTTGTGGTGGTTGTAAAATTATGACTGCATTGACAATTCCTAGTTCTGTTAAAATAATTGGTCGGAATGCATTCGGAAAATGTACTGGTCTTCGAGAAGTAACATTTAATTGCCCAGTGAGTTCTATAACAGAAGACGGGTATGGCTATTTAGTCCGTTCGTTTATTGGATGCGATAATATTGAATATGTTAGGGGCCCCTATGCAACTAGCGACAATAAAATGATTATTTCAAACGGGACTTTAGCATTTATAGCTAAAAAGAATTTAACGTCGTTAGTGATTCCAAGTTCTGTGACATTTGTTCCTGGCGATTTATGTTCTGGAATTACAAGCCTTACTTCGGTAACATTTCCTAGCAGTGTTACTACTTTAGGTAAATATGCATTTGAATATTGCAGTAATCTTAAGACCGTAACGTTTGAATCACCAAATAATATTCAAGAAATTCCGAACGGCTGTTTTGAAAACTGTTCAAAATTAACGGGAATATCTATTCCAAATAGTGTTGTTAGAATTGGCGAATTTGCATTTTATAAATGTGCAGCTCTTAATCAAGCTAATCTTAGCAATAATCTAGAAATAATCGATAGGTGGGCATTCAGTAATGATAAAGCATTAACAACAATTGATTTACCGGATAGTTTAAAATTGGTTTCCGAACAGTCTTTTTATGGTACTGGTCTAGTAACGGTCAGATTCCCAAAAAAATCGTATTTTGGATATGAACCGTTTGGCGAATGTACATCTTTAACTAGTATTACTTTTGGACAAGATTGTGAATTAGCAATACTTCCATATCGTCTATTTTATAGTTGTACTTCTTTAACAAACGTTACAATTCCAAATTGCGTAAGAGAGTTACGTGGAACTTTTTCAAGTTGCAAAGCTTTAACCGGGGTTAATTTTGATGTTTCTAATAGCAGATTATATTGGCTGGATAGTACATTTGAATATACGCCTATTACCAATATTAGTTTACCTGAAAAATTAGTTAAATTGGCCTCTTATACGTTTCGTGGTGACAGCCAGTTAACTGCAATAACATTTAATTGTCCTATTGAACCAAAAATTGATTCTTATAGTTTTAATGAAATACCAGGAGAAGGTAATTTCTATTACCCAGTAAACGGCTATTATAAAAATATGTTAGACCCAAATTATAGTTATGGCCTAACTGCTAAAGGTTGGACAGGACAGGAAATGTCTTAAAATGATTAACCCTCGGTTTAAAGCCGAGGGTTTTTCTTTTACTTCTTGATTATTTCCTTATACCATTGAGCTCGCTTGGCGGTAACTTTGTTGATATCATAAATATCCTTAACGTGCTCATACATATTGTTTTGCAGCAGTTTTATGAGTTCCGGTTGCTCGGTGAGTTTCTTGATTGACTTGAACCATGCCTTGTGGGCCTTTGTTGGGTCAATCAACACGCAGTTTCCCGTTTCGTCAATCTCGCCACCACGCTGGAACAACGACTTGCTTCCGATAGTATATGGGCCATAGTTGCTGCAAATAACCGCCGTCCTCGTAAAACCAGCCTCGGCAAATTTTAGCTCTGATTTCACCTCGTTAAATGAGTTCGTGTCAAGCGGAGCAAGAAGAACGTCAATGTTGCGATAGTGGGTTGCAAAGTTATTCACATCCTTTGTCCATTCCCTACGGTAGAACTCGTCCCTTACGCCAGGATATTGTGAATTCGGTATAAACTGAAGGAGGAAATCCTTGTAATCCGGTGAAATCAGTGTGTAGTCCTTCGTCAAATTCTGTTCATAACGGTACCACACGCTTTCCTTCGGCTCAATTGGCCTTTGTCCGGTAGCCTTTCCGTCCTTATCCACCATTGTAATCGTGCCTCTGAGGTCGTAACCGCAAAGTACAAGTTGGATTTTATCCTTGAGTCCTGCGTTGTATAGTTTTTCCGCAAGGCCCTTAATCTGTTCCATATCCCTTTCGTGAGATGAACCCATGACGAAACCAAAACGAATTCTGTCTGACGGGTACTTTATTGGCTGATATTGTTCCTCGTCCGGGTCAATGGCATTAGGGAAGATATGCACGTTCTTGTTCCACTTACGAATCTTATTGGCGAAGATTTCTGTGGTCGTCGTAACATAATCAACGAGTGTGAAGTTCGTCGTAATCTTCTCAGGTGCCTTGATTGCCTTATTTGAAAGATATAGAGGGTGATATTGCCCAACGTCCCAGTTATCGTCAATATCCATGACCGTTGTGATATTGTGTGCCTTGAAATACTTTAACGCCTCATGGAAAATCTTCTGTCCCTCGTCATTGAAAAGTCCCTTGTGGAAATGAATAAGGTCGTACTTTTCAAACGAGGCGAAGTCGGCCCAGTTCGGTTGCATATTGATTTCAACATCAAATTCATCACCGTAAAGTTCCTGGAGCTTCTCATGTGGGCGACGTGACCTGTAGAGCCCAACGCCGTAAGTGTCTGATGGACAGACCAATACGCGATATTTTCTTTTATTTTCTGCCATCCCATTTTAATCGTTATTCGTTATTTTCTGTCCGATTTCATTTTCATATGCGTTATTCAGCGTATCAATTGATTCCTGGAGATTAAGTGCAAAAGCGGCGTTCTTAAACTCCGTGCTTCCAGTCACAGAACGATAGCAATTAATTGATGTGTTAAGCATATCATAGGACTTTGAAAGACTCTTCTTTGAAGTATATAATCTGTTGTCAAAACCATAACTCTTTGCATATGAAGCGTCGGTAATGTCGGTTCCGAGATACATGAATGACCAGCTATATTTCTCCTCCTGGTGCTTAATCATTTCCTTAACCTTGTCAAAAGAATATTCAACAGATGAATTCTCTTCTCCGTCGGTCATAATGACGATGAGGTTCTTTTCCGGCTTTTCTGCCTCGTCCATCGCGTCAAGCCACTTACCGATTTCATCAACAGCCGTACCGATTGCGTCGTTCATAGCAGTACATCCACCAGGACGATATGATTTTTCGTCAAGATACTCAACATCGTTAACGTCCTTTCCCATATAAATCTTGCTTACTTTATCTGCGAACTTGTAAAGTGAAACCGCACATTTTCCGTTTTTGTTTGCCCTTTGCTCATCAACTATCTTTTTGAAACCGCCGATGATATCACTTTCAGTTCCGAACATGCTCCCTGATTCATCAATTATGAAACATACATGGATAAAATTCTCTTTCATATCTATTAATTCTTTTTTCTAAAACAATGTAGCTGTTTTTACCAAGAAAGTCAAGTAGTCAAATATAGCATAAATCTATTTTACTGACTATTTATGTAAAAATAATGCTTGGAATAGGATATGAGCCGTAAGACTTTAATATTGAGGGAGGACCAGTTCAATGAGATATGTGGGACGAATACCGCATACCTTGACAATCCTGGCGACTATACTGAGGATGGCCTTACCACAACTAAAACTGCTGGTGCTGTAAGTGATAGTAACGGCGAGAAGGAATATTCAGACCCGCTTACTACTGACGACTATGCACACGAGCTTGCTCCTGAAACCCTGTTCGCCTTGTTATTCAGAAATGGCGGGCACGGACTTTGGGGACACTGGGGTTCTGGACTTCGCGCAAAAGAATTGACTGAGGGTAAAAAAAAACTCCAGGAAAGCAACGGGGAGCTTGAAGATAGAACTTGGCGGCTTGATTTAGATAACGATGGCCTTAAAAAAACCTATTCTTATACGAACCTTACGACAAAGAAAACGGAATTGAAACAGCTCCTTGCACAATTGGTTCAGCAGAATGCACCTAAACAACAGATACAACGAGTTAAATCGGCTCTCGCTGGTGTATGTGCAATCCTTGACAGAGAGACTGGAGCGATTAAACAAAGGAAGACAAACCGTAAGAATTTAGGTTTTACCAATCAGTTTCAAAAAGAAGGCGGAACAAAGAACAACGGAAACGGTAAGGCTCACTCAAAGAAAGTAAAAGACCCGAATGTAGGTACTGGGTATATAACCTACGCATAATGAATAGATTATAATTATAAGATATGCAGACTTGTTTGGAAAAAAGAGGCATCCCTGCAAGAGCAAGTGCCTTGACAAGAAATGATTACAACATCCACGACCAGTATTCAGAAACCCACCCTGATGCCCTCAGTAATGGTGACCCTCAGGGTAAAGGTACCGGATACGGCGGACACACCCATTCAGTTCCGGACTGTAATCTTCCGACCTCAATGATTAATTATTCAAACTTTGATACAGACGGTGGCGGTGGCCTTTACGATATCAAGGGCCGTAATGAAATCGGCGGTCGTGAGAGGCTTATGGCTATCAGCATTTACAATAAAGAGAATGCTTATGGCCCGGCGCTCGTTGATACCTCACTTAATGTTGCTGACGGACAGATTGTAGTCTAATGAGCTTATTGAAAGAAATACTTGAAGAGTCGTTCCTTCTTAGAGAGGATGCTTCCGTTGATGCCATAAACAATGCGGTAAATAACATGCACCCGGTCAGGATAGTCTACAATGGCCCATCCGGAACTGGTAACGGCGAAAGAGAGATTTACCCCGTTGCTTATGGTCTTTCAACGGCGGGGAACCCTGTTGTGCGTGCATTCCAGCCACAAGGTTCCACGTCATCAGAAGTTCCTTCCTGGAAGTTTTTCAGAATTGATAGGATTGAAAGGTGGGACAACGATAATTCAAGGACTTTCAACCCAGAAGAGCTTAATGGTTTCAATGATAAGGGTGATGAACAGATTGAAACCCTTTATGCAATCTCTCCGATAAGCAACGCAAAACCCGAAAGGCAACCAGAGCAGCCGGAAGAACCTGAAAAGGTTGTTACCGGACACCCAGTAAGAAAAGGTGAGGTTGATAATGGCGGGGCGGACAAGAATACGGAGAGACAATATTACACCGCAAACGACGCCGTACGCGATATACTCCAAACATCAAATCCAAAAATCGGTCAGGCCCAAGACAAAAACATTGACAAAGTCGCTGGACAAGACTATAATTCAAAGGAGACGCAGCCTGTTCGTGATGCTGTACCGGTTACCAAGGCAGATATTGACCCGAATGCAGCAAATGAGCCGAGTGGCAGGAATCCGGACCTCTATGGAAATGATGGCCCGGTTATGAAAGACGACCTGACACCTGAAACTGGAAACACATTGACAAATTCATTCAATGATATGACGAATAGGATGAATAATCTTTATAACGACGAAGAAAAGGAGAATATATAATGGCAGCGT